>ERZ869921.2-NODE-2-length-241638-cov-10.568860_pt1 | contig 241638 bp, 333 predicted proteins | sample MGYA00579310_ERZ869921 | MGnify/ENA primary metagenome ERZ869921 (study PRJEB32216, sample SAMN09231816) | wastewater metagenome | place: USA: Maryland | collected 2016-06-21 | study: EMG produced TPA metagenomics assembly of the PRJNA472060 data set (Reclaimed...
CGCAATCGAAGTAATCCACAGCCCGAACATAGCTTTGAGCAGCGGCATGATGAGCTTCGTCGATGACGATGGTTCGGAAGTGTCCGGGTTCCCACTTCTTGATTCGATCTCCGGTAGCGCGCCCAATAGTTGCGACAGACGCAACAACCACGTCGCAATCAAGATCTGCTGCATGGGTTGCCTGCTCCTTCCCGACCTTGAGATCTGGATTAGCCTGAGCGAACTTATCAGCCGCCTGATCAAGCAGCTCTTCCCGATGGGCGATTACGAGCATCGGGTACGAGTTGGGTCTAACGTTGCCTAGCGAGGTAAAGATGACTGTCTTACCGCAACCAGTAGGCAGAACTATTAACTGCTTTGTGATGCCACGGTTTTCTGCTTCTACTACTGCGTCTAACGCTTCGACCTGGTAGGGTCTTAACTTCAATCTTCTCTACCTATAGCGATGTTGCGGAGTTGGATGCTGGCTGTAGCAAGGTTGTTAACAGACGTGTCGAGGTCGTTCATTAGCCGTAGGTGATGTGGAGGAGGTATCGGATTGTCTAGGAGATAGCCCTCAATACCTATGAGTGTACGGTATACGCTACCGAGTACATCGCGAGTTCGTTCAATCGCCACAATATCTACGGCAAAGACCGAAGCTAGACGCCCGATTTCCTCGACATTTATCTTTGGTTGGATGATCACTAGCTTACCGTGTCAAGGTTTCCTAGCGCACCCTTAGCATTGATGTTGTCAATGCTCCAGTCACCAAAGAATTGGGCCTCATGCCCCTTGCCGAAGAGCCACTGGATGATCTCTTTTGTGGTGCCCATCGGGGTGTAGGAGAAAGCGTAAACCGCAAAGGCGTGCGCTAATTCCTCTGGGTAGATGCGGCCAACACTGGAGTGTGGCATCGCCTCCATGTCGTAGACCACATCGCCATTGTCTTCGTCGATGTGGAATGGATAGGCCATAGCTTCTGCGCCATTGCGCTTGACCAGGATGACGAGAACTGCGGGTGACGTAGAGCCATCCTCTAGCTTCATCTCATCGACTACGATGGAGACAAGAATGGACTCACACTTCGGCAGGGAGGGATAGAGGGTCAAGATCTCCTTGACCGCACGCATCCCATCTTCCCTGTCGTCAGGTGATCGAGAAGTCACCATCAGGACGCGCTCTGCGCCACGGTAGAAACAGAGCACGGGGAGAGGGATGCGCTGAGCTTCGATCCACTCTGCATTTAGCGCCAACAGGCCACTGCGCTCAGTTGGGAAGTCAAATGCGGTGGAGAGGAACTTGGTGCCCTCTGTGGTCTCGTCTTCCATACTACACTCCTACTGGTTCTTCAACCGGAGCCTCGACAGGGGCTTCGACTGGTGCAGGCTCGGGAGCTGGCACCGAGGCGGGCTGCTGGTCGGGGACTACGATGATCTCGTCTTCACGCTCACCAATTTTGCCCATCAAACCACTCCTTGGGGATCTCCTGCTTTGGCATCTCTGTCGCAGGGACGTAAACGGATGAATCCATGTATGCATCCAAGACTGGTGCCTCGAATGGTAGTTCTGCTATGATGATCTCGGCGTTGTAGTGACGCCGCAAATCATCAACCACTTCTGCAAGAAGTTTTGCGTGACGCTTCTTAGAGAAGGTAACACCAGGATTGACTGCGGTGGGGCTAACCCAAATCTTGTGGGGAGCCATGTATTCGGAACGGTACCCATGCGAGTAGCGTTGGATGCGTCCGTTGAGCTTGACGATTCCGACGGCATCGAACATACTGATCCGATATTCCCTCAGAAAATCCTCAACATACTTGTAGGTGTAATAGCCACAGGTGCAGTCCTCAGAAGGAACAGGACCGTGGTTGAAGAGGATATCGAAATCCATCTCAAGGTTCTTCTCGATAACGCTCTCAATAACCTCGTTGCCCTCGACCAGGCTACTCACATCATTGAGCATGTCGCGAAGGATATCCTTGACCGCCGTGGTCTCCTTCTCCTTGTAACAGGTTGCTCTGGCGGTGATGTCAATCGGAACGACGGTTTCGGTGGGCTGGGCTCCAATGGTTGGGGCCACAGGAGAGGTGAAGCGCCATTCAGAACCCTTGGCGCTATCGCGGGCAATGTTGAAGCCGCGCCATCCCCAAAAAGAACCTACTGCGTACTTGGTCATACCGGTTTCATCCTTAGTTCTTTGAGGATCCCAGATATGTCAATGAGGGACTGATCCTTATTCAGGAAGTCCCTCATGATCCGATCCAAAAGACGAATAGCATCTTCTTTGTTGTTGAAATGAGGACTAATACTCTGTGAGTATTTGGCACCAGCAAAAGAACATTTGACCCAGAACTCATCCTGGCTCTCTGCGATCCACAAGTTGGAAGCGTACTCGAAGGAGTAGTACTCGCCATCGTGTGTCTTGAACCAACGAGTGTTGCTCACTACTACCCCCTCAACGGAGAGGCCCCTCTCAATGCGAGAGGGGCCTCCCGGCCAGTGTAAAAGGACTCACTGATCCTTCTAGAAAGGCCAGTCTCCGGAGTACTGCTCCAAGGTCGCCATGAGACGGAAGCAGGCGTCGCTGAACCCGCCGTAGTTGAAACGACCCGGCTTGTTGCCGTCCACGGCTACCGTCGGATAACCAACAAGGTTGTAGCTGTGGATGAACGGGATCGAATTCTCGATCGCCGTGCTGCGGTCGTACTGCGTCACCTGCATGTCCGAGAGGACGACCACACGGTCATGATCATCGTAGTGCCTCTCGACTGCCTGCCAGAAGTTCGTGCCGTAGCCGTACCTGTTGAAACTGGCCGCCTGCTGCACCGCGGCGGGGATGGAAGTCGTACGAGACAGGTTCCATGGCCCTGAGTCCGTGGCGAACATCACCAGATCACACTTGTTGCCAGCAGCGACCGTCTTCTTCCAGAGCGAGGCTCCGAACAGCGCGCCGATCTCCTGGCAGGTGATCTGGCTGCGTCCCGACACGGCCGCGTACATCGAGCCCGAGCTGTCAACGAGCACGAGGCTGTTGCCCTCAAGGACCGGGATGTTCTGGGTCGACAACTCCATGGCGGCGCTGATGGGGCGCTTCCAGTTGTCGGAGTCCGTGTTCTTGTACGCGCTGTAGAAGCGGAAGGGCAGCTGACGCGAACGCGCTACCTGCTCCGGGTCCTCCAGCTTGTCCGACACGTACTTGACCATGGCGTTGGAGATACCAGCCTGGTCGAAGTTGCGCAGGTTGCGCAGCAGGGCCATGTAGCCCATCGAGGGGATGACTGCCTCCCACAGAGCGGCGTCCCATGCGCCACCGACCCAGCCCGACACCTGCTCCCAGGTGAAACCAGCCTCACGCACCAGTTCGGGCGTGACCATGGCGCGGCGATCAGCAACAGGAACCTGACGAAGCTCCAGCTGCTTGGCGATCTTGGGCAGGGCACGGGTGTCCGTCTCCTTGCCGTAACCGCTCTTGACGATGTAGCTGAACAGCGCAGCCGTCTCTTCTGAGCCTGGCTTGGCGTGCACCAGGTTCAGCACGTCCTTCATGCCGACCTTGCGGCTGTTGCCGTCGTACTTGAGGACCGAGTACTCGTTCCACAGACGATTGCATGCGTCGGCGATGCCCTTGCGCAGTGCCTGGGGCAGTGCGGGAGCCTTGCGGAACCGCGCCGGGTTCTGGCCATAGTGGAAGTGCATCCAGTACCCGAGGGCCTCCATGGGCTCCTCTGCACGAGACATGGCTGAGTTGATCACAGCGCGCCCGTTGGGGCCACCAGCGGCGATGTACTCACATGCGATGGCAATGGTCACCGTACGCATGTTGGCCGTGTTGCGCAGCCAGGGCACGAAGCGTTCGATCCACTCGGGATCCTTCTCCGTGATCTTGGCGGTCAACTTCTGGATGCGCTCGACACGCTCGTCGGCACCCTCGTAGTACGTGGGCTCACCCAGCATGCAGCTCACAGCGGTGAGGAACAGCTCCGACTTCGCGTTCTGCTTGAAGCCTTCTCCACCTTCGAAGGTGTCACGTGTCTTGGACTTGCCCTTCTTGTTGGTGGCGCTGCCGAGGGGTCCCGTGGTGAGGGGAGCCTGGGCCTGCTGGCCAAATGATGAGGAACCGCTGAAGCTTGCCATGATGTGTCCTTTAGGGTCTTTGCATGGTTGGGTTGTAGAAAATACCGATGATGAGGTAAGCGTGTAAGGTGTTTTTACTGTGCTGGGCCACTACACTACAGCGCCAAGAGTGGCGCCGCTAGGATTCGAACCTAGGCTAGTCGTTTATGATACGAAGTAACCCTACGGTGCGTTTGCATCGGTAAGAAGTTGCCAGTGATGAGGTGTAACTTGGGCTCTGGTTAGACGGTTGCTCTATCCAACTGAGCTACAGGTGACTTTCCCGAAGGCCGTTCCACCTGGTGGGGATCGAACCCACGACATACTGTTTGAAGAAATCCCATGTATTTGCACTGGCGAGAAAATGTTAGCGGTTAGGTGCGGCTCGAACATGAACTAGTCCACCCCCTGTAACTCTTAGCGGGGCTTTAACAGGACCATCGTACGTATTTTAAGCGAAGTAGGTCCGAGCATTTGCGCTAACAAAGTGCCTCAGCCAGCGATGAAACTGACTGAGGCCTGAGCATCCTAGACAGAAGAATGCGTTCCGAAGATTAGATGTAGTCGAACGTGTTGGTTTCATGAACAGTGAAGTAACGCTCAACGATTTGCATCGGAACTCGACGCTCCCAGGCCGTTACGCTATGGCTGTCGTTTAACTTCAGTCAATGGCTGAAGCACCTGGGGTTAGATAGTGTACCAAAGATTGGGTAGAGTCTTAGGAGTTTTTAAAAGTGAATGGTTTTGAAGTATCCCAAGACGTTTGCATTGGTACTACACAGGCCCTTTTCAGGGCAGATCACGGGCCAGTGATTCAGTGTTGCCCCAAGTGTTACTGCGGTTTCCCGCGGTCAATATTTGGAGTTGATTGAAGTAACTCGAAGCGTTTGCACTGGCACTTAGAAGTACGTACCGACGGATACGTGTGAAAGAAGGAAGGTATTGCCTTACTGGTGAGGATTTGAACCCCAACTGCCGAAACAGTTTCATCCGAAGTATCCCTCGATACTTTGCGTCGGTACTGAGAAGGTGAGAGCTGGCTGATGATTGGGTTTAGTCGAACGAGTTGTTTTCAAGCCAAAATGAAGTATCGCTCAACGATTTGCATCAGCACTGCTCTTAGGCTATTGACCCTTTATCTTCTTATCCACGCTTTCCGCGTGCCATAAGGAGTAGGACGAGACCCGCCGCCACACAAATCAAACCTGACACCAATAGTACACCACTATCGGCACCAGTCACAACCAAACTCTTAGGAAGTGGTGGATTTGTAGGCCCAGGAGGGGCAGGGGTCGTGCCTACACATCCGTAGGGTGGTGGAGTCTGGTCACATACCGACGTTGTCGGCGGGACTTCACTCGATACTGGAGGTGGTGTCGTAGTCGTTGTAGAGTCGACAACTGAGCTACTTGTGCTGGTGACCGGTAGCGTGGTAGTTGTCGAAGGAACCGTAACCACCGTAGTGCTTGTACTGGATGTAGTAGGTCGTGTGGTAGTTGTGGTCGGTACACTCGTACTCGTGGTGGTCGGCTTCACCGTGGTCGACGTGGTCGTTGTTGGAAGGGTTGTCGACGTGGTGGAGGTAGTAGTTGTTGGAGCTGTAGTAGACGTTGTCGACGTGCTGGTCGTAGACGTCGAAGTCGTAGTCGGTACAGTGCTTGTTGTAGTCGTGGTAGGCGCACTGGTGCTTGTTGTGGTCGTAGGAGCAGTGGTTGATGTGGTGCTGGTCGTGGTTGTCGTTGGACCCTCACACTTGCTCACATGAACAGTGGTACCACCATCACGCTGGTCAGTTCCGTCCTTGCCCACCCACGTCATCGTGTACGTGAGATGTACGTCCCCAGTAAAGCCATCCGGCAAGGTTGTGCTCGCAGTGGCAGTCGCTACACCAGTGTTCGGTAGAACTAAGGGAGCAAATTGCGAGGTAGCAAAGGACGGAGTCACGTGGACATTTACGATGTGCGCTGGCGAAAGTTTGTTCCCGCTTTCGTTGTTCGTCACCGTCCACGTGATCGGGGTTGGAGTTGTCGTTCCGTTGCATGCGCCCCCCGTTGCCGAGGTAGAGGGTGAGGGCCAAGCGACTGCGCTTGAGATCCCCAATAGGAGGCCGATAAGAAGCACAACGGCTCCACCAGCAAACAGGGCTGTCTTTTTCTTTTCCAATGTGTAGTCCTAAAGTTTAGTGATAGAGTCGAGTACTTCTCGGTGGTGGTCTTCTATGGCAAGGAGATAGTTGACTATCTCATCCATCACCCTATCGTGTTCTTTTCGCACTTCTCCGCTACAGTGGCTAGGCGCATGTTGTTTGGGGCAGCGACAATGGAACATTACCATTTCGTGCTCCCTGCACAATTGTACTCCCACTACCCCACGGCACTTTCCAATAGTTCACGAACAGCCGTGTATGCACCATCGGGATCCTCAAGGTTTTTCTTGAGAATCCCAACGATCTGTGATGTTGTGAGGTTTGCCGCATCAGTGATAGGAGGCAAGTGCCCAGGCACCATGTTGTAAGTCATCTCCCAGAGGCCAGACACCTGCTCGTTGGTGAGGGGACCAATAAGTTCCTGCAGGTCGACTCGACCCTCACGAATGAGAGCAGGATCAAGGTCATCGATGTGGTTGGTTGTCATCATGGTGATGAGACCATGGGGAGTTCCAATGCCATCGAGGGCGTTGAGCAGACCTGAAAGAGAGACAGAACGACGAGCGTCACGCTCTGGTGCCTGTTCGTGGTCCCGGTTGTGGGTCGACTGTACCACGTCGATATCTTCGATGAGCAGGATCGATCCGGGCTGCACATTGCTCACCAAGCCCATCAGCTTGTTGTCCTCGGTGATGTCAGGCAGGGCCATGTAGTACACGTCGAGGTTGAAGTGGGTCGCCACGGCCCGAGCAACAGAGGTTTTGCCGGTGCCGGGAGGACCATAGAAGAGGTAGCCTCGATGGTAGGGTACACCCAAGCGGTTGTAGAGGTGCTCAGAGTCCAGGAACTCCTGGAGGTCTCCGATGATGCGACCCATCTGGCCCTCGGGGAGGATGACCGTGGCAGGAGAGCGCAAGGGAAGATCCTGGCGACGGTACCATTCCGTGCCATAGGAGTTGATGTAGAAGTTGGGGACCTTCTTCTCGCCCCACACGGAATCGGTGATCTTCTCCAGGAAGGAGAGGACAGCATCGCGTGCTTCCTTGGAATCACACGCGAAGGTGATCTTCTTCTCCTTCTCGATCCACATCGTGAACATCTCATCCTTGTTCTTAGGAGGATTGTCCGGTGAACTGACCGACACCCGTACCTTGTGGCCCTCGATTTCTACGATCTGATCGATCGCTCCATCGTAGACCAACCACATACGGTAGTCTTTCTTGTTCTTGTCCTTCGGGACATTATCGTCCCAGTCGTAGTTGCCGGTCAGTTCACCGTTGTAACCACCCGTGTGCCGCAGGGTCTTGATGCCCAGGGAGTACCGCTTCTCATCGGGGATGAGATCCAGCAGCCAGTCCTGCACGTCCATGAAGATGTTGTCCGAACCACCGACCGTGACGTAGAAGTTGCCCTTCTTCTCTCGCTTGTCCCACCACTTCTTGCCCTGGGTGTAGACAACCTGGCCGATCATGTAGGCGGTCAAGGCGCGACGAAGCTTGGGGTTCATCTTCGACGCAAGCAGAGATCCGATCAGTGCCTGTGGACTGGCGGCATCGAGTGCGGCTTCTGCCAAGTCGAGATTGCTGAGAGCTTCAGCAGCACGACGTGCCTTGCCGTTGGCCTTCTGGCGACGATGAGCGGCCATAGGCGTGCTCAGGCCCGCCGCCCGAGAAGCAGACATGGGTTGGGACATCAAAAATCCTTACGGTGTAGGTTAGACGGAACCCATCTTCGCCAGTGAACCAGCGGAGGTGGGCTGATAGATGACGCCCTTGGGGCGGGGGAAACGACGGAGGATCTCTGCGGAGGTGGTCTCCGGGAAGTCCGTGAGATACTGCGTGCGGGCGTTGATGACCTTCTCGTTCTCAGCCCAGTACTCGGCGTTGCTCTTCTGCTGCTCAGCACTGAGTGACAGCTGCTTGATCTTGATCACCTTCACCGGCTCCTCTTCGGCCTCCACGATCTCGCGGAAGCCAGAGCCGCGCAGCTTGCCAGACCCAGCGGTGTCATCGAGTCCGATGTGCACTGCCCCACGCATCTTCCAGTGCGGACAGAGCGTGGCCTGCAGGCGCTTGCGCTGAAGCATGGCAGCGTTGTCCATGACGTAGACGTTGCCCACTCCACCACCCTGACGTGGGTTCGGAACCTCACGAGCCATGTGCAGCTTGTAGAGATCCGAGCCACAGTCCTTGCAGACCGGGTAGAAGTAATCCTCGATCTGGTCCTGGGTGTACGTGGCCTCGCAGTCAACGCAGCGCCAGTCAGTGACGACATCATTGCGCTCATCCTCGGTGTCACCGAAGATCACGATGTCACGGTCACGTGATGGTACGGAAGTCTTGTCCGAACCGTTGCGCTTGCCGTAGTAGCCGCGGCTCAAGTCATAACCAAACATCTGCATGCGCTTGGTCATGGTACGAACAGCCTCACCAGAGGTGCCCACGATGACTTCCTCATCGAGACGGTCCATGAACTCCTTGGTGTCCTCCACGTAGGAGCCATCCTCACGCGTCATGCCACCGATACCGGGGAGACGCAGGACGACGGGGGTCTCAACCCAGGTCCACTCCTCTTCGACGACCACACCAGAGGCGGGGTCGAAGTTGGGGTGAGCCTGATCGGTTGCCAGCAGTTCCTCGTGGAGACGCTGCGGGGTCAACTGGTGCTGACGGTAGCCGACTCGCAGCTCCTCGTCAACCTCCATCCAGTTGAGTGGACCGTGGTCGAAGTCCCAGTCGGTACGCTCGGACCCGAAGGAGTCCTGGAATACCTTCCTCAGGTTCAGACCAGCAGGGTGGGTGCAGCGGGGCTTCGAGGGCTCGGTACCACCATTGGCATACCAGGACGGACGAAGCTGCACGGCCTTGGTGCTGCGATGCAACTTGGCCTGGAGATCCCAGTACTGCCTGTTGATGGCCTTCACCCCATCCTCACCATACTCCTTCAAGGCCTGTGCCCGAAGCTTAGTGATCCACAAACGGAATACACCAGCGTTGGCCACCTCATCGGAATACGGCTCGGGGAGGTTCCCGTTGCCATCCACCGCGACGATCTCTCCGTTGCGTCGCACGACGGAGAGCGTGCCATGGGAGGGATAGACCCAGGTGGGCTTGATCCCCTCAGGCTCCATGAAGGTCACCTCTCCAGTGATGTCACTCTTCACCGGTCCCTTGGAGTGGTAGTAGCAAGGGATACCACGCAGCGCGTCGCAGTAGATCGAGGCGCCGGGGTTGTTCGGGTCCTTCGGAAGCGCGGCACAAGCAGCGTTCACAAGGTGGGCGCCGTCGATAACACGCTGAGCCTTGGGGGGATCAGGCCACTTCAGGGGGTACTTGGTGAGATGCGCCGACAACTTGAACTTGCGGTAGAAGGGGAAGTGCACCTCCACCGCAACGATCTCCGGGTCGTCGGTGTGATACACCGTCCAGCGCCAGTCGTTGTCCACCAACACCGTGGTCACGTTGGACTCGGTGAAGGTGACGCGGTACTTGAGCTTGCCGTTGTGCATGCCCTCCTTGAGAAGCTTGGCCCGGTAGAAGTACGCACGGCCCACCGGAGACGCCTGCTTGCGCTTGAGCGCAATGCCGAGAGCCATCGGGTAGTTCACCCGATCGTCCACCAACTTGCGCGCCTCTTCACGCTCCCATGGGGTGAGCGCAGCGTGCTCGTTGACCGTCAGGTAGTCGGTCTGCCACTGCTCACCGACATAGTCCAGCCAATGGCAGTTGCCGCAGCTGGGGTTGTCGATCTTGAGACGACGAGGAACCGGGTCGCAGTAAACCTTGCGACCGTTCTTCATCATCCCGTCTTTGGGGATGGTGCAGTGACCGCCGATGGTGACGTTCCACCAGGACACATCCGAGCCATCAGCAGCCACAGCGACGGCCTTGGTGTGGCCGTTCGCGCTCTGGGTGGTCCAGGAGATCTTGGCTCCGGACTTCGCGTAAGGAACAGCAACCTGCTCCTGGGCGAAGCGATCGCATCCCTTGCACTCGGGACGCATGGAGTGACCACAGGTATCGACTATCGCTCGGGTACGGATGTTCGACTTGGCGTTGAGCGCCACCTGCCGACCGCGAACGTTGATGGTCTCCAAGATCCGCACCGAGGTGGTGGTGGAGTCTGGCTTGCACAGGAGGTCTGCACGGGACTCCCCTGCCTTGATGCGCCGGAACATCTGAAGCTTCGGCATGTGCCAGAGGTGGTTGTCCCGATGGGTGCAGGTGCGGCACACCAACTCGGGCTCGACCCTCTCATAGAGTGAGGGCAGAGAGACCTGCTCGACATGGATGGGCAGTGATTCGGCCATGCATTCTCCCTTTAAGAGTTGTCTACGTAGGACTGAAGACGCTCGACTGTGGCGACCACCCACTGCTTACGTGCAGCGTCGTCTTCGATGGCCCGGGCGAAGGACAGGATGAAACCCACTGGATCCTTCGATACTTCTGTGCTCACGACAGTGAGGTTGCTCATGATGGCCTGGCAGCTCTCGGCCACCACGCCATCTGCGTCACCAAGCATGTTCTTCAACATGGCAGCATGCTCGCTTGCCTCGATGAGAAACTCGTTGGTGGTAAGGCCCTTGATGTTGTCGCGAGTCTTCTGGAGAGCCAGTGCGCCCTCCGTCGTGATCTCGCTGTGCTTGGCCCACGCGGCGTATCCGAAGGTGTCCGCATCATCGGACCCATCGGGCGTTTCCAAGACAGCAAAGTCGTCGTCTACATCTTCGAAATCGGACAAGAATTTCCCCCTCAGGTTTGGACTTACCTATTTCATTTTGGCCCTTTTTAAATTTCCCCCATTTTACCTCTGGGGGGCATTTTGGCAGTTTGGATGGTTGATTACTGGCTCAAGTGCCACTCCCTGATACCAGGTGACATAGAGGCCTGTAGTGCCATCACAGTGGAATTTCACGCTGACCCCCTCAGCGAAATTCGCTCCACCGATATCAACCCAGCTATTCCACTGGTCAGGTGGTGGCTTGGTTGTGGTGGTCGTGGGGATCGTCGTGGTCTGATTCATGTTGTCCAAAATCTGGGCAGACCTGGATTTTTCAGGAGGATCTTCCTCATGCACGCAAGACACAAAGAGGAAGATGGCCATGAATGACAGAAGGCCGAAAAACGCGCCTATAAGTCCTTCTCTTTTCATCTACTCCCCCTTGTGTAGGCATCCCAGGAATCTGCAACCAAAAGAGAAGGAGGACACAGATCCATGAGGCGAGTATCGGGCTCGCCAAGACGCATACGCATCTTCGCTCGTGCACGACGAGCACGCCTGGCGCGATTGCGTTTCTGGCGAGCAGCACGCTCTCGCTCGGTCTCTTCTTTGAGACCTCCACGATTCCTAGTCAGAGTCTTGGGATCACGCTCGTCAACCCAGCCCTCAGGAACCGTATCAGCCTTTGCTTGATTGCAGGGACTGCACATGGGCTGAAAGTTCTCAACCGTCTTGGGTCCACCCTTGGATTTGGGGATGATGTGATCTGCGGTCATGAGAGTTTCACGACCGTTGTCAGCGACACTGATCAAGTCGACATGAAGGCCCTTGAAGCCAACAGCATCGGCATAACGTTTTTCCCGCCAGGCAATTACGTGTGTTGCGGCGCGGCCACAAGTCACACACGTAGTGCCCTTTTCAAAATACATCTGATGTCGAACAGATGCAAGACCATGTCTCATCTCATCGATGATGGCCTGCAACTGATCAACGGGACGCATTTCTATACGACAATCCAAACTATGCCAAGTCATGTCGCTCCTAGGAGTTGCGGCTGCCACCACCAGCAAGGGCGGTGAGACCGCCACCGAAGATCCAGAACCAGCCAAGCATGGCCCAGATGGGCTGCTCACGCGCGATGTTCCAACCGTTGTTGAAGTCCATGTGGCCGAACCAACAGAACGCTGTACCAACGGCCAGACAGGCCCAGAAGTACGAAACGAACACCACGATGGCCAGGACGATGAGGACGGCGAGACACCCAAGGGCGCCGACGCCACCACCAGTAAGTCGAGACATGATTATACCTTTTCTGACATGGCCTCTATGAGGCCTGATCGGACTCCGTAACTACCAGGCACGCGGCCTGAGGGCAGGATTCGGATTCTCCAATACCCATCGTCTTCTACTAGCAACCAGACGCCATCATGATGATGCCAGGTTGCGTCTTTCAACTTCCCGTCAACCGAAAACTCCTCAGCGCGAGGTTCTTCGATGCGTGGAATACGAAAGTAGGTGAAGGGCCGCACGAACCATACACTGTTCTCTGTGATGACAGTGATCTCCGTGACGGGCTCTATCTCAATCTCCTCCACTTACTTCCTCTTTCTTCCACTCGTGAATGAAGCCAAACCACACATCTTTGTGGTCACCTTCGTGATTCTCTCGTTCCTTACAGATCCAAGAGATCTCACCGTCACGATCTACTTCTTCGCAGCGTCCGGGGACGCTAACGATCCAGTCTGCCTTAGCCATCAGGCGCCCTTTTCCGGAACCTGTGCGCGCACCCAGTACTGGCCGTCGCGATGACGGCGATGATGCCCAGGAAGGCTAGGATTCCCTTGAATACGTACACTTGATCTCCTCTAGTCTGTGGTCCAGACTACTTCGAGTTCTTGCGACTCTCGGTAGTCGATGTAGTTCTTAACGAAGCGAGCTAGATCGTAGCTCTTGTGGTAGCCCTGGGTCTGAGCGTAGCGAATGACCTCAGGAACACTTTCGAGGGTCTTCGCGTGCTCTTGCTCTTCGTCAACCCATTCTTCGTCAATCGAGTCATCGTTCACGGCTACCGGTCCAGTTCGTTCAGTCGGTCACAGCTGTAGATCTCGGAGATGACAGTGAGACAGAACATTGCCACCATGCCACCAATGAAGGTGTAGACATACTTCTTCATCTTCTTCTCCCTCTTCTTTCCATCCTTCGATAGAACTCTATGACATCACCAGGTTGGATGAGATAATCATCAGTTAGAACGTGCTGGCCCGAATAGGCCACAGCATCGGTTGGGATTCGCCAAGCGCGAGTGTACATATCTCGAAACTCACCAACGGTTAAATACGCGGTGAGAATCCTGTTATATATACCAAAACGAACACGAGCGGGTTCGTAGTTATCGCCAAAGGGAGGCTCTCCAGGACCCTCGCTGTGCTGGAGGGGAGAGAGTGATTCCCGCATACGAGCCAAGAGATCCGAATCCACCGGATTGGGATTTACTACCTGGTTCTGGTTGTACTTGTGCTTCCCGATGATCATGGTACTCCTACGGGGAGTCGAACCCCGGTTTCCAGGTTGAGAACCTGGCGTCCTAGCCGCTGAACGACAGGGGCGAGATTATTGCGGTGGTGGTGGCGGTGGATAGCTGCGAGCAAACTTCTCCCAACTCGGAGGAGGGGGATAGTATGGCTCTAGCTCTGGGTTTGCCGTGGATGGATCGGGAGGTGGGAAGGCGCGGTTGCGCACATCAGCCAACTTCTCCATCTGTTCTTCAATGGCTCGCTTCGGTGGGCGCTCTACAACGGCTCGATGTTCGATCGGATTCTGCATGTCGAGAGACATCTTGTCGATGTACTCATCGATCTCCCGATGCAGTTGATCACGCTGTTTTCTGGCCTTAGCAAGGGCCTCGGTGTGGTCGTCTTTTTCGCTTTCAAAGGCTAGCCAACCCATGAGGAAAGCCACTATAAAAGCTCCGATAACAAAGTACTGCAGATAATCCATAGTACCCCCAACGGGATTCGAACCCGTGTTGCCGGGTTGAAAACCCAGTCTCTTAGGCCGCTAAAGGATGGGGGCCTGAACTAAAGAGCTTTTGGCGCATTGCGGGTTTCGCCACAAATGCACATCAGAAAATCGTTTTCGAACTCCTGAACCTTAGCTATGAACTCCCACTCGTGGGTATGAAGCTCGTAGAGAACGATATCCCCTACACATGTACACTCCGCTGGAGCGCAGCGCACGCAGGGAACACCACCAAACGAATGTCCTGCTTCGTAGATCACATGGCCACCAAGCTCAAGATGAAGGCCGATTGACTCGTGCTGACCAGAACGCCAGGCAAGAGCCAGAGCGTAATAGGCGTCCAAGTCCTTTGCCCAATCTAGGCGCATCTGGAAGAGCCGTTTGCCGATACCGCGACCACGATACGAAGGCCGCACCGCAGAAGATTCGAACAAGGCAACATCACTGCCGTAGAGCTTGTCGCGCCATTCACCTTCAGGCAGAAATGCGCTGAGTTCAAGATCAGTGAGCATGTAGGCAGTAGTAACACCTACTGGGAGGAACTCATCAAAAGCGACGCAAACGAAACCACGCTGCCTACGAATTCCAAGCTTGACACGGCTATAGTACTCCGGACCAAGACACTCATTCATAAGTGTGACGATGGACTCGTCAAACTGGCTTTCTTCTGGTCCAAAGATCCTATAGATCACTACGACTCCAACCTCTCTCATTCATGATGATTTCGGCGGCGTTTGCCAATCCACCCGCAGATGCGTTTGGTCTGGTCATTACCCATAGGCAGTCTCGAAGATCTCTTTCGTCGGGAGACGCATCGTTCCAAGAGTTCATTCGATCAACTACAATCGGTTTGCGAAATGGCTGAAGAATCATAGTTCTCTAGAGTCTTCGGGAAGATAGCCGTTGCGCCGCTTCCACTTCTGCTTCCCCTTGTTGTGTGGCTTCTCGCGCTTGTACTTGGGTTTGGCGAAGACGGGTATGATACACCAATCATCGACAGGGCTGGCATTGGCTGCATCAGTCGCGTTGGTGAGGCTTTCAAACATCACCGTGACGTGCCGATCAGCCTCCTGATCATACTCGGTGTACGTATAGCCGTCGTAGGCCGCGATGAGGACATAGCCTGTAGGTTCTCTAGACACAATTCGGTCTTCCTTCCACAATACCAGCAGTGGGTCTTTTCTCGCGCAGGGTTATGCACACCCTCGCATTGGCCATCGTCTCCTCCGAGACTAAGTCCACAAAACTCGCAGAAGTTCTTGGTCACGGTGTATCCTATCGGTGGAGGTTCTCTGGGGCAAGGATCCATTCGGAGCAAAAATGACGAGCCCCTGTCGTATCTATCTCAGCATTTGGCTCATCAATTTGGCGATGCCAAAGATCCATCAACCAATTAGGTCCATCCAGGTGTAGAGACTTTACCGTATAGCGATAGATCACTCGCTGGTTAGAGCTTCTATGCTTGACCACATCTCCCATCTTAAAGGGGGGATGGGAGGGAAATGGCGTCGATTTATTGAGTACAGGATGGAGGATCATAGCTCTGCTGGTACGTAGTGAGCAAGCGGCTGCCAGACCGTGTATCTCACTCCTGAAGGGGTTTCAAGGCGGATAGAACGGCGGGCGTCGTTTATCTCGTAAATCTTGTACATGATGCGCTTGTCGCTAACATGACAGACCCAGTCGCCAACCTCAAAGGTATAGCGACTCCGAAGATGGTACCCACGTTTGATTGACTGGTTGTAGTGGAGGATCATGGAAGAAGACGGCTGAGAAGACGCATGCTCATCGGAGCAAACCCGGGGTTATTTATGAACGAGTTGTTGAAGTCTTTTGGGGTTAAAAGACGACCCAATCGAGCTTCTATACAACCAATACATAGCATTCCCTGGTTGCTATTTACTACTTGAAACCAGACAGAATCCTCAAGCATATAATGCTCGTGGAGCTTTCCGGTATCGACGTTACAGTCCAGACACTTGAACCGGGCTCTCGACTTCTGGCTCATCTGGCTCCTTCAACGCCCTGAGATAGGTCGCAAAGTCTCCTTCGGGAACTGTCACATCCTGGAAACGAACTACCCACTGGGTCTCCCCAGCTTCGTTGGTGATCTGTCTTATGTCTACGATGGCCTCTTTGAGGAAGAGGAACATCATACCGAGAAGTTCTTTCATTAGCCTATTTCCAGGGGGACTACTTGAGCCCGAAGAGGGACGTATCCCCTCTCCGGGTCGAACGGATAGTTTGTTTCGATGCCCGCGATCTTGCACACGGTAAGGACACCGGCGATGAAGAGACCGTGAGTGAAGTATATCGGGAACGGGTAGTAACCGGCTTGGATGAAGTGAACCAGCTGAGCGGCGCGTAGAAGCGTTTCCAGGGGGATCCAGCCGTCCTTGGCGTGGTGTTCTATGGGTTTGTTATCGCCCCAATTGAACACACTCTCGTCAAGAGCCGACTCATCAATGAGGTTGATGACACGCCGCTTGGCAAAACCTGCAACCTCTGCTGTCTGCTGTGCCCGCTTGTAGGTTGACACAGCGACTTCAGCGTCCTTTTCGTAACCCATGTGGGTCAGAGCGATCTCAAGACCCTGAGACTGGGCAATCCCGTTCTCTGTCAGGGGAGAGTCCTGGTTGCCGAATGCGGCGAAGTCGTTGATGTTAGCGAACGACTCCGAATGGCGAATTAGAAGGACCTTCATCAGTCCCTCTGCTTTGCGTTCTTGCGCTCGTGACGGATGAAGGGCGCGTTGATGAGTGCCACCTGCTCATCGACCATACGACACGCCAGAGGACCGGTTGGGGCCTGGACGACGAATGTCACCAGACCCTTCTCCCCCTTGCGCTTGTCCATCGTCTGACGCTGCATCGTCCAGTGCTTCATGGACGGCAGCAACATGCCGATGCTGGGGTGGTCCTGCACGCCGTGCTTGGGATTGCCGAACTCGGTCGGGTTCTCCTTCGCGTTGCGGAAACCCTCTTCGATGGATGATTCAATCGTCTCAACGGACATGGCTGTTCTCCCTTGTTGGTTACGACAACCTGAGGTAGTCGCTAAGTGCTTGAATTTCGAGCTGGGCGTAGTGGATGTTTTGTTGTAGGATACCACGAACCACTTGGCTGTCTACCGCAGCCGTGCCCCCTTGAGCATTGAAGAGAGCTTGAATGGTGCGATCAATACACTCTTCTAGAGACTTCTTCTGAAACGAGTTGAAACCGGGGAACTCTCTACTAGTCGGCTGTAATATCATAACGCCTCATGTCTTGTTGTAAAGCGTTAATATCGCCGCCCAGCAATGAATTACGAACTCTCATTCGTGAAGCTAGAGCCTCGCCACCAGGTAGTTGTCCAAGTTCTGCAGCTATGTCCTCGTACTCACGCTGATCCAGCGTAAGGACAATTAGAGTTCGGTTGACAAGAGAGGCTATCAGCGCAGGAGTAGCTCGTCTCTTAATCGGCTGGAGTATCATCAAGACCAAGTTCGTTCATTATGACCCTACTAGCGTGATAAGAAAGAGCTACTCGTAGCCCTATACTTGTCACAGCAGCATACAGCTCAGGAGCATAGGGGTCGTGGGCTAGACGACGTGTTAGGTCGGATACCTGGCGATGAGCGTCAGTGATGTCCTCATTGATCCAGTAGGCAGCTTTTTTGAGGTGCGGAGAGGCGACAGCGTTGAGGCTCGTAGGTTGTAGAATCATCCATATCCTTCCAGGGGAGTTCGGCCCCAGGCGGGGGAACCCAGGACCGAACTCGTTGTACTTATTACCCTGACCAAAGTACACCGCTTTGGTGTCACAGATTCCTGGCATCTTTCAGCCAAGTGCTACAATGCGGCTTCATCCACAGTAAAGGGAGGGGAACTGTGGTACCGCATACTGTGATCTTAAAGTAGACTCCTTTACCCTTTATTACCCCAGACCGCCAAAGAACTACTCTAAGGACGATCTTGTAACCTACAGCCGAAAAAGGAAAGATAAAGCCGAACCTGTAAGAGGATCGCCTGTCTTGTCAAAGAAAGGGTGTGATGTCACACCATCATTTGACTTGGAAAAGAAACCCACGATTGTTACACCGTCAGCGTCTTGTTCCAGGTTTACCTGGGTTGCTTTCGCTATGCCGGAATCACCCGGCTCGATCCCAGAGGCAGAAACCGCCACATGGTTTCCCTTCTGACTGGGCTTGGCGAACTTATCCCTCAAGACATTCCCCCGACCTCGCGATGCCCATACGGCTAGGCATCGCATCAATCCGACTAAGCACTGTCCTAACAAGGATGTTGTTGATGCGCCGCCCGACGCACAACATCCCCCCTTTTCCTCTTGTTACCCCTGCCCTACAAGGCCCGCAACTTGATCAGCCAAGTAGTGAAGTGCCTCAAAACCATCTTGAGGATCATCCAACTCCAGTACACCATCTTCGAGAAAATCCGTGATGATGGGCTGAAGAAGTGAATCGTTTGAAGACGCCGCGATCACGCGATCGAGAAGAAGATTCCCAGCCTGTGGCTCGGACATCTCATCGAGTACCGCTGCAGTCTCAGAGAGTTGATCCCAGGTGGTGTACATGCTGGGAAAATGATCGGCCATCCATTGAGTCCAGTACCAAGCATCGACATTCGTCAGCTCGTACGGGATATCGATCAGACAGCCAAGGGAGCCCGCTGCCCTCGCAGAAGTAGCGGGCTCCCTCTCCTGCTGGGACGGTGGGGCCGCATCCAAACCCTGACCGTTCCCCATCATGCGGTAGTTGCATACCTCACAACCACACTCAGGATCGTGAGAGTCACCGATCAAGAGCATGAGAAGATGAGCAACTACGATCTTCGGGTTCACCATCATGGCCCTTCCCGCCGAAGCGGGAGAGAGCACGGGTGTCGCCGTTATGTACGTTTCTCGCCAGAAGAGGCGAAGCCGGTCAAACCCCATCCATCGATCTCCTCGTAGGGATGCTCCAGGAGGTACTCGAAGTAGGACCCCAGGATGTCAACCGCCTCGTAGGGGAAGTCAGCGACCAGGGGAACAACTCCGTAGTTTTTGATGACCAGATCCAAGGTGTCGCTAGTGTATACGACCACCTCTTCCTCTTCCCCCTTGTCTGAAGGCTCTCCTTGAGGAGCTTTGGCTGAAGCGCCGAAGCCAAGAAGGAGCAAAACGCTGGAGAAGGCTGTGGTGGGCGCCTCCATGAAAAGGCTTCCACCACTGAAGAGACCAGGGATCGGAGTACAACTGATGTAGTACTGGTCCGAGAACTTCCTAAGACGACGCAGCCGGGAGCCCACTGGCGGCACCTCGAATCATCGAAGCCTTATCGTCCAGGTTGATCCACGTCCCCGTCGCTGCTGGCACAGGTTGTGGAGTCCACGCGGGACGAGGCGGTGTGTAGGAGTTATGCCCGTATCCGTACCCACCATAGGTGGGACGGCGCCCGGCGAGGTCGTCGACGGGCTTACAGACAGAACGGGCAACGTCGCACGTGGTGACCAGGCCCGCTCGAAGGCGGGCAGAGTTCTGGCGCATCTCGTTCAAACCCCCGATGATGCTACCTGCTTCATGCAGGGCACCTAGGGAAGGAACGCCAGTCACCACGAAATGGGTCTCACGCAGGAACACTTGCGCTCGCTGCGCCAGCTTTGAACTCATCAATCGCACGCTTGAACCTCCTCCTCTTACGTCCGTCAGAACCCAGGGTGCCGGAGTAAGTCTGGAAGAGACCGAGCCAAAGCGCAGCCCACACAGCGGGCATGAAGCCCACGATGAGTGCTGCAATCGCGATGACAGCCGCCCAGACAGAGCCTGCAATAGGACCAGCAGACGCAATCTTGATGCCGCTTACGGGGTTATCGCCACGAACGTGGGTGCCTCCAACAACGAAGTAGAAGATGGGAAGGAAGAACGGCATGTTGACATGCTCGCCCAATGCGGTAGCCGTGAAGTAATGCCCCAACTCGTGAACGATCACGATCGAGACAAGAGACACGGCAAGCCAGAACGGGAGGAACCACCACAGCACCGCAAGCGATGTCGTGGCAGTACCAACAGAGTAGAAGCCTTCGATGAAGGACATCTTCAGCCGCTTGGCTGTATCTGGATAGTGGTCACGCCACTCTTTGAAGATCATGCGAAAGACACTCCTTCTTCAAAAGCGTCCTTTGCCTGCGATGCCGCCTCGACCGTGGCCTTGGCGGTATCCACAGTGATTCCTTTGAACCGCTCGTAAGCGGAGCGTGACTTGTTTCGCCAACCTGTCAAGATGTCTTCAAGCCACGGTGCGATCGTGGCGTTGAGAAGTCCCTTGAGCAGCCAGGCGAGCACAGTGATGATGAACCACTGTGTCACAGCGGCAAGAAGCCGCAAACCACTCATCATTTCTTTGGCCCCCCTATGTCTAGCGTCCCGAAGGATGCAGGATTCGTTTGTTCAGGTTGATCAACTGCTGCAACTTCCAGAGAACCGCAGCCAGCCCAAGAGCCAGCAGCGGATGGAAGATGAAGTCAGACATCAGAATTGCGAACATCTTCCTCTTCCCCTTGTTCAGTTCCAGCGATTGGCTCGCTGATGGATCCCGCCATTTGGCTGTACGTCTCATGGAAGAGCTGGATAAGTGCCGCATCTTCCAAGTTGAAGAGACGACTACCAGCGGTGTTGACGATCAATTGACCGATGCGCTGGTCAGTACCCTGAGAGGCGTAGAGACACTTACGCAGCTCAGCAAGGAACAACTCGATGTTGCCGGACGTGCAACGCACAGGGACTACGCCGGATCGCTGAAGCGGACCGACGTAGACGTCACGCTGCGCCATCACGCCGCCCGTGTCGAAGAGCGCGGGGGGAGGTCATAGACATACGTGGCGATGGGGCGCAGGGCTGAGTTGTTTTGGAGATAACCGTCATACATAGCCCGCAGTATGTCGTCCCAACGTCCCCCACCAAGGCCACAGCCGATGCGCGGCATATGCACACTGGCGTTGAACTGCCGAGCGGTCGCCCAAAGAGAGCAAAGGCAATCGCGAAGATCGGGGTACTGAACAGCGACGGGTTGGGACGGTGTCGAATTGCCCTTCTGGGCACACATGTTGACAACCATGACGTTCGGCGCAACTCGCACCTCCTGGTTCATGCCCAGACCGAACTCACCCGAGTAGCAGTAGAAGTTCCTGGGACCGTCCCCCTGGGACCAGAGACGGTAGTATCCCTCAGCTGAGGGATACTTGGAGCGCAAGGGAACGACAAAGCCCCGTCCCCATCCACCGTAATCGTTCACGATGTGTGCGATGATCTTGTTCTCCAGAGGATCAGCCGAAGCCGAGCACTGGACGGCATCACCCACGACGTAGGCGATGCGCAGGGCGTTCTCGATCTCTTTGCGGTATGAGTCTTCCAACTCTAGTCTCCTCTTTGTGAGCCGGGTCGGGATCGAACCGACGACCTTGGCATTAAAAGTGCCTTGCTCTGCCTCTGAGCTACCGGCCCCTGTAGTCCCCACAATCTCGAGATTTCGTGATGTGACAGGGACGACAGAGAATTTGACACTTATCGATTTCTTCGATAAAGCGCACAAGTGAGACTGACCATAGCTTAGCGACAGGAAAACTCTTAGTAGAGGCGTCGATATGGTCAGCTTCAAGTTCATCGGTCGATCCACAGCTAATACACGCACGACCTAGGCGCTCAAACATCAGCTCACGACGGGCGTGATAGCGACGAAGCATATAGTCGCGCATGTAGGAATTGTACGCTGTAGGATCTTTCAGGGGCATAAAACCAGTATAGCAGCCTTAACCAGTTTGGCCACTGCCCCTCGGGTTGAGATCTTGAAGTTCAGAGACAGAGGCCACGACACAACCACCACGAACGTGCACGCTAAGACAGAGAAAGTATGCTTCTCCGTCCAGGATGTCAACGAATTCAAGGACTCGAAAGTCCCGCTTCCCCTTGCTGAGACCCGGGATGCTGCACATCCGTTGGTCGCTCCTCGCCTTCCAGCCTTGCACGTAGTTCACCTCGAATCTTCATGAGAAGAACGCCGAGGTAGTTGGTGCCGGTTTTCAAGCACTGGGGATGCTCATCATCGAAGTTACCACACCTGCAATCGCCCCAGATGTTGTCATGGTGGCGGTTGCCTTCAACGAGAGTGTCCTCACCCGTGCCGAGAAGAAGCTCCTGCATGTGCTGCGAAGCGAACTTCGCACGCAGGATCTCTTCCATGATCGGGACTTTGATCTCCTCCCAATCATGACGCATGTAGATCTTCTTGCCGAGACGTTTGGCTTGTCCCGGTGTGTCAGCATGCAAGATGCTGAGCCTGTCCATCTCCTGGACACATTTCGCAGCCTGAAAGGCATGCTCTGATGTGGGCCAGACTTCATCGCGCCAGGTCAGGCCATAGCGTGAGAAGTTGGACAGGAAACCGTATTGACCGTCGAACTTGTCAATCATGTAGTCTCCTCTAGGGTTTACAGTACGGCGCCTGGGACTTGAACCCAGAACCTGCTGATTAAGAGTCAGCTGCTCTGCCAATTGAGCTAGCACCGCGAGGTCTTACAGGTACTCGTCATCCCCATGACTGCGCTCCCACAGAGCGCGCACAACGGCGGCGATCAAAGCAATGACCGCAAGCCAGAACAGCCACTTGAGGAGGAAGCCACCCAAGAAGAGGATGACGAAGAGGATGAGGAGAATCACGAGGATGGTGCTCATGGAGCCTACTTAGGGGGTAGAGGATTCGACATTTTCGGTAGGCCCATTCCCGTTTAGTAACGAGGACTGGGCCAAACTGCGTACACCGCCAGCAGTGCGGAGTTCCCGGTGCTTGCGACAGGCACAACGGAAGGATTCAGGATCGCAGGGGATCGTACCCATACACGCAGCACAGAGACAGACATTGATGAGACCTAGTTCGCGACTCAACGACGGGGCCAAGCAAATGTCGTCGTAGAGTCCCATGACGACATAAGTCACAGCCAGGTCGGGTCGAACCCCACGATTGAGAAGAGCAAGACACGAGAGCACTTTGCGATCGACGGTGGCGGCAGAACGAGTTCCGTCCTCGATCCAGTTGATCTGGTCTTGCCTCTCGTTGTAGAGGTAGATGTTCTGCGCCGAGTAGTCCTGGAGGGGGTAGGACAGGCACGTCCACCTCCCCATCGGAGGCATGGCATAGACGAATCCGCGTTGAACTCGAATGCGCCAGTCGCTGTTCGAAGTGCCATCATCAATGATGTCATCTATCTTTGCCCGACCCTCCTCCATCCTGATGTGGGTCGCCACCGCAGTGGCGAACTTTGCAAGAGCCTCAGTCGTCTCCGGTTCGGCAAGCGTTTCCCCAACAGAGCGTTCGCCAATTGTGGAGATCACAATCTCCTCCGGTAGCCCCGCAGAAAGGAGGTTCTTCTCGTTGGGGCCGTCGTCGTCTTTTGGGTCGGCTTGGTCACCTGCCTCATCAAAAGGTTTTGTCAAGCCTTCCGTTGAGGTTGTATTTGCGTCCGTACTTGTCGACTCCTTCCCAGAGGTCGAGCCACTCTTGGATGCTTTGGGCGCTTTTGGGCTCGCATCACCAGTCCCCAAGGCAACCTTGTTCTGAGCCATGAGGGCTTCGAGTTTGGTACGAGCCGCTTCAGCATCGAGTTCGATGATTGCCTTGTGCCTGTGGGGAAGATAAGCGTGAACGTAGAGCTGAGAACAGATCTCATACATCCCAAGGGCATCCCGAACATCCTTGACCATCACATCAGTCGCAGCCTGAACGGCTTGACGCGACTTCTTGTTGGCGAAAGCGGGGCGCAGGTACTCGTACTGATCGACCACGTCGTTGAACACGCGCTGTGTAGTGGTGTAGCAGGCGTCGATCTCTTTTTGTGAACTGGCAGAAACCGACAGCAGTAGTTCAGGGAAGGACGCAAGGATCTCGCGTAGACTCTCTGCGGCGCCAATCCACACGTTGTTCAGGAACTCAAGTTCCTTGGTCTCGTTGCCCCCGTACTGGTCGAAGGACTCCCGCGCCTTGCTCGTGTTCTTCATTGCCCTGGCATAGCCGCCGCAGTAGTAGAACAGAGCGTAAGGAGCTGAGAGCAAGAGTCCACCGATGAGCCAACCGAGGTAGTTGACATCGAGATTCGTGGTGACGTCCAGTATGATGGCGATCACACCGGTCACAACGAGAAGTACGGCTGCGATGATGCTGCTGACCACGAACCAACCCGCGTTCATGAGCTTGGCGTCCATCGTGCGATGCGTCTTGGCCTGCCAACGGTCGCTTGGCAGGGCCATCTGCAAGGACTTGTTGGGATTCGGACTCTTATTTTTTCCCACGATTAGTCTCCTCTGGGGTTGCGATTTCACTTTATATGGTGGGAAGTCGCGGTCACACCAACTGCAATGGTATGCCTCGTCTACATCTTCACCATCTGAGCACATGTAGCATTCCGTAAAACGAGACATGATACTCCTTGCTGCGAAGGGGCCGGAGTGTGTGTACGAGAGTGGCGGTTCTCTCAGTCACACTAATGACGTCCGGCGCGCCACCTAGCGCTTCTGCTTGAGGTCCGGGGAAGGACCTCGATCGGGGGGCCGATACGAAAGCAGCGTGCGGCTAGATCTTGTTCGCGACGATGATCAGGTTGGGATCGTCGACATCGAACTCGTTGTTGGCGACGACGAGTTGCTTGAGCACGGCGTTGCGCGCCCCTGCGTCACCGTGAGCGGTGATGGGCGATGAGACATCGTGGATGACGCCGGACTCCTTGTCGTAGGCGTACACGGTGTAGAGGTAGTAGCGATCGTCCATGTTCTCTCCAGGGTTGTGATTCACAAGGGGTTCGTTCTTTTGGACTTGAAGGACACTGTCCATGTGGTTGCTTGGGTGATAGCCGCAACGAGGGCTATCCTGACCACAGCAGTGCAGGTTCTTGCAAGAGCCGCAAAGGTACAGCGGCTCGTTTTGGTCGTGATACTTGCAATAGCGGTGCACCTTTAGTCTTCTTGGATCCAAGTCAGGTTTCCTCCAGACATTGGCTTCGAGGAGTTCGAGTTGTTCTGCAAACCACGCTTCGGTGACCGCTCCAGTATCGAGGAGGATTTGACCAACCTGACGGAATTGGTTTTCGTCCTTACGACACATGAAGCATTGCACTGAAAGTGAGCAGCAGTTCGCACCGCCTCCACGGTATCCACGGTATCCATGCAATGGACAATGAAAGTAGTGGTAGCGATTGCGGGCTGGGCCACTGGAGTGGCCAATGTCTATGTAACTGTCTTCGTGAAGGTCTTCCATGCGCCTCCTTACGTTAGTGGGGCGGGCGGGACTCGAACCCGCGACTCCCGCATTATGAGTACGGCGTTCTAACCATCTGAACTACCACCCCAGAGAGTGAGTCCAAAGTAGGCCAGGCGAGAATCGAACCCGCGACCTGAGCCTTATAAGGACTCTGCTCTCACCACTGAGCTACTGGCCCCTAGTGTCCTTGGAGGGATTCGAACCCGTCACTGAACCGGGTTTGAGCCGGACCCCTCTACCAATTGGGGTACAAGGACATTGGGTGGGCAGGGTGGGGCTCGAACCCACACGCCCCGAAGGGACCGGATTTACAGTCCGGCGAGCCAGCCAATTGCTCAACCTACCCAAGTTGTCGTGAAAGATCCTTGGGCATATCTCTCAACTTGTTCAGATGCCGGAAGGGGATGAATCGCAGAGAGGTCCGAAACACAGGCCTCTTGGCTTCCAACATGGCCTTCGGCAGGCGCCCGCCCTTGCCGTTTGGATGCTGGAGTGGCTCGGCGTACTCCCGAGCAATGCGACCTTTGAAGATCAGCACACCACCCCAGATGCCCCAACGCTCTTTGCCCTCGATCGCGGCATCCAGGCATTCGATCCGACGAGGACATTGGGCACAAGCCCTAGAAGCAACGCGAAGATCTCGCACATCCTTCGACAACCAAGGCGAGACACCAGTAGTGCCTTGACAGGGAAGTCTCAGGCCATGAAGATTCACGGGCTTGGGCTGCGGCTTTGCAGCATTCTCCCACACGAACTTAGTCTCCTCTATAGTAGCGGTGAGTGGGCCTTTTATCAAGTCATGCCCAGGACTGTCACCGCAGACGCCTCCTCGGCTAGAACCCCTTGTTGTCCTCGTCGTCCTCGTCGTCGGACTTGACCTGCTCGGAGGCCGGGGGACCATCACTCAGGTCATCCTGCGCGCTCCAGAAGTCGAACTCGACCACCTTCGACTCGGGCAGGGTCTGGAGCTGGCCGTCCTTCATGACCGGCTCCTCGTTGGCGTCGAGCATCGGGATGCGCGAGCGCACGACCTGGGTCGAACCGTCTGGGTTCTTGACCGGCTCGTTGGTCTCCGGGTCCATGACCGTGGAGAAGACCGGGATCTTCACGCTGATCCGGCCGCACGGGATCGACTGGGGATCCCACTCATCACCCGTGCTGAGCGAGCCGTCGGCCTGCAGGGTCGTGCGAACCTGGGAACCGGCCCAGTTGTTCACCCAGCGTGTGGACTGCCGACGCAACGTCGTGACTTCGCCCCTCAGGGCCATGAGGTCCTCGGGCTCGGCCTTCTCGTCCTTCTCGATCTCGGCCAGTTCCTTGCTCAGGGCGGCAGCCTCCGTACGCATCTTGATGACGCGCTTGAAGTTGTCCCAGTTCGAGCTGAGGAGGTCCTCGAAGCCCTGCTGGGTTTGCGAGCGGGAGCGGTCGGCCTGGCCGATCTCGAAGGCCGTGGTCAGCAGCCCGGGGTTGTGCGTCACGATGCGCCGGATGCGACCCAGACGATCGGGGTCGTAGGTGCTCGTGATGTCCTGGGCGCCCGCCTCGATGAAGGTGTCGAACGCAGCCTGGAGCTTCGACTCGGAACCGCCGAAGTGCTGCCAGAGCATGACCATGTCACCGCTGCTCCAGCGGAACCCCATGGCCTCGCACTGCTCGGCCCACGCCATCTCGGAGATCTGTGTGGCTTCCTCGCGCGTCGAGTTGACGATCGCTCGGATCCACTCCTCCATCGAGACGAACTGCTGCGTGCCGTCCTCGTTCTGGCCGATGTTGACCCGCAACTTGGCCTCGACGTTGTTGAACTGGCCCGTGACGAGGTTGTAGGGCCGACCGGTCTCCCGGTTCTCGTTCACGATCTGGGTCAGGCGGGTGAGACGCGCCGACTCGAACGTGACCTGGTAGTTGACGGTGTGCCCGTCGATCTCCGTGGTGAACTTCGACGGCATCCCGATCGTGATGGGCACCGTCTGGCCGAAGGGGATGAAGATCTCGGGGCTGTCAACGACCGCCTCGATCCCCTCGAAGGAAAACGCTTGCAGATCCAAGCCGCTCATGAGCTGATCCTTTCGCACTGCGTTGGTGTGGTTTACGGTGATTTGGTTTCTGTGTGGTATTACAAAGGTTAGGATGGGGAGGGCAGGCGAGTACCCTCCCCGTCCAGAACCTCTCTCACCTCCCTGGGATACAAGAAGCACCTACAGGGAGGTGTGAGACCTACAACACCGTCAAGGTCACTCCTACTATCACCACGGCAAAGCCGAGGAGAAAGCGAAAGATCTGTTTGACAGTGGGACCATAAGCTATCACTGCGCTGTCCATCCACTACCCCATGGGTCCAAGAGGAATATGTGGCGTTATTTTCTGGCGAATGACTGGAGTCCCCAGGACATCCTGGGGAGGAGGTGGCTAGCACAGCGAGGAGACTAAACCGAACTGTGCGATCCTAGTCCTGAGGACCCCAGAACTAGGACGGCGAGTCGAGCACCAAGAAGGGCTGCTCAGCCGTCACGCGAGCTTCGATGTCACGCATCAACATGTCAGGGCACCACGCCCAGCCTGATTGACCAGGGGTGCCATCGGGTTCTGGAGGAAGCTGGTAGAACACGTAAAGGTCGTAGGCGTCGTCGTCGTACTGGACACCATCGACAATCACGCCCACACCAGCTTCAAATCCTATCTGGTGGTACCAGTAGGGGATCTTGTTGCCAAAGGCGACTACCTGTAGCATATGAACTCATCTCCCGGCAGGATCTCAAGGAACGTGGGCTCGGGCTCGGTGTCCTTGATGCGATGAGCTTCGGTGAAGACATGGCCCTTGTAGCCTTTGACTGGACCGACCTCGGCTTCGACGGCCTGCATGATGGCGCCAAGCGCCCAGTGATCCCAAACCATGGTCAGAGGCTCACCATTGCGAATGAGTTGCGTGTGCAGGGGCATGATCTACTCCGACCAGAGAGAAAGACGGTAGGGGATGCCGTCGCGGATCTGCACGCGATAGACGTTGAGCACCTCCATGTGTGCAGCGCAGAGAGCTTCATCTTCATTGGAGTCTCTGAAATCTGCCGGAGCCTCGCAGTAGGTGCACGTGTCAATGCCGTAGAAGGCAGGGTGAATCGCCCGGATGTCCAGGGCGTCCATGCACTTGTTGGGGACGTCGAGTGAATCAGGCTGTATTTTCAACAGCTCTAAGTCTGTGTCACCCAGAAGTTCGGCTGTCGCGGCGTAAGCGCACAGACCGCCAGCGATCAAGACCATCGCTGCTGAGTACAACGTCGCGATCTTACGAAGAATGTTCACGTGATTGTCCTCCCCTTCCCCTTGTTGTTTTTCTTCTCAAATGGCCTCCCAAGCCATTTGATCATCTCCCAGAACTCACGTCGATCCGGGAGAAGCCCCACGCGATACCACGTTGCTCGGTTGCGTGTCTGAGAGGTGAAGCGAACGTATTCGCGAATTCCCCAGTACATGCCACCAATAAATGCGATGACAATCACGAGCAGGCAGCACAGCGAGCACCAGAGCCACCACAAGAAAGTCATGCGCCAGTCCTCCCCTTGAACACCCGGCTCTGCTTCGGATCGCAGCACTTCGGCAGTTCGGTCTCCATAAGCATGCCGCAGTGCTCGCACCGCTCGATCTCGTGCTTGTGGTAGTGCTTGGTCCTGTCGGGGTCGTGCACTCGAAGGCAACGACCACAAAGGATCATCGGACGTGTTTCTGTGATTGCCATATTTCCCCCTATGGCTAGACAGTAGACCATGCCGGACTTGAACCGCGCATCTCCGCTCACCCCTAGATTAAACTAGTTGCTTGCGGCGAAATACATTATTCTAATGGTCTCACAGGTCGGTGAGTAGAGTGGTGAACGCTCAATCCTGCCGACCGCAGGGTCATTCCTTTGTTATGTTGTGAACTATTTTTCTTCCGTATTCTCCCGGTTATTCTACGGGGAGAAATTGGGGATGGCTCGCCTGGGCAACCGAAAGCGGCGTTGCCTCCCGAGCCATCCCTCACCCTAGCCGATTTAGGGTGGGTACAGTTGGCAGTGACCTGAGTAGCCTCAGCCAGACACCGCACACGCGGATTGGTTACCGGTCACGGGCTGGAACTTGGCAGATGGCCGTAGCCGCACGCTCCTAATCACCGGCTGTACCACCCGCCGAGTTCGGAGTTAGTGCCAGGGTGCCGTCTAAAAAGTGGTACGTGTGACGGAGCGTTAGGATTGCCGCATTCAAAGCGATTTATCAACCCAATACTCTTAATGCAGGAACGAATCCTTACAAACGCCAGATCTGTGCCTTGCAAGCAAGCTACCGTATGGGCCCGTAGGGAGCCCTGGCCGGAAGCTACACTGATCTTTTACACGTACCAGAAAATGTCTGTTTGCGGCCGATAACGATGAGAGCAGAATTCTCTGTTCTGGGTGCACCGCAGCGGTCAGAGACGTCACTGTCCATCGCATGGACTAAAGGCTTTCCGATCCCAATCGGACTGGGTACCGGGCCCCGACTACTTTCACCGTGTAACTCCGCTGAGGTCTAGCCCCAACAAACGCGCAAACAGACAAGCTAGCCAGGGGGGACTCGAACCCCCGAGAGCGGTGTCCTTGGGCTATGAGGTGCACTCAAGCCTTTTGGAATAGCACCGGTGTCGACCCAACTCGGCATCTGGCTAGTAGGAGTAGACAAGTTAGAGAATACTCCTAAACAAGAGGGAGGTCTTGCTCCATCTTTCCACCCTCGTCAGAGCGGAAGAACTAGATCGTTGATGTGTCGATGGGGGCCGTGATGTCGAGCACGTGCTTGAACGGGATGAGGTGCATCACGTGGTAGTTCCCCGTGCGGGCGTCGTAGACGATGGGATCGCCCATGAAGTTGCCCTTGACGACGAGCTGGTCGTCGTACTGCGTGCCCGGCATGGGCGTAGCGATGCCGTCGATGATCTCGTCGGGGATCAGGATGTCCTCGTCGGACGGCGGGATGCCCCCGCCGAGGGAGTCGAAGGGCTCGGAGGGCCACATGAACCTCCCCTTCTCGTCCATGACCACCTGGGTGGCCTTCCTCGTGATGGCGCCCTTCATGGCGATGTTGACCGCGCGCTCGGAGCTGGCCATCTTCTTGTTGGTGAGGTTCTTCGGGCTGAAGGGAACCCCAGGATGGGAACGCAGGAACTCCTCGATGTCACTGACTGTACTCACGTAAGTCTCCTCTGTTGGTGTACGGGAAGTCAGAACTTGGTGAACAACCTGCAGTGTTTGCACTGCTGCTGCGTACCAATCTGACGAAGGCCGGGGTTGTGCGTGTGACAGTTGTAGCACTCCCAGCCCTTGAGATTGGAATCATCGGGAAAGAACACATCCCCGAGCCAATCTCCAAGGCCACCACCACCGTTCGCAACAAACACGACGCCAGCAATGGCCAAGAACAGGATCAGAATTCCGAAGAACATGGTGACTCCTCTAGCCAACGACGATGAGTCGTTGACGGTGAGCCAAGGTCGCCACGACCTGTTCGCTGTACCTATCTCGGTCAAGCCAAGCGGCAGCCACAGGCGAGGGGATCATGGCGGGTTGTCGGTCTCGATATGTTTTCACGAGACCAAGCGATGGCATCGTGAACATCGAGACGTTGCGAACGTTGGGACTGGCGGGGTTCTTGCTGTAGCGATGACTCGACTTGCTGAAGAGGCCACCCATCATGAGGGGAGCGGTGTCGTTCGCGGCGAACTCCACCCGTTGCTCCCAGAAGCTGTCGACAGGAATCAAACAGCGTCGACGCTGGAAGTCGAGCTTCCACATCTTCTTGTCGCTCGCTGTTTCCAGGCGCGTGTTAAACAGGAGATCCCCATCATCGTAAGGGCTGGGGTAACCCCAGTGCATAGCGCTGAGGATCAGTTCGTCGTTGATCTCGACAACGACAGAGATCATCTCTCCTGCTTCGACAATGCTGCGAGAGAGAGAAACTTCGCTGGCGAGTGCGCCTATGGTGAGAGGCTTCTCGAACATCTCCTCCACAGCATTGACGATGTCAGCACGATTCGGTTGTGTTACTCGGCCGCACAAATCACTACCTTCTCTCTTCTAGAGCGCGGTCACTAAGAGCAGAAAGAACTAATTCAGTGAGATACTCACCATCATAGACTTCTGCGTCGATTAGGCCAGCACGACATTGTTCAAGGAAGGATGCCAGAGTGGCAGCAGCCAGCTGAAAAGCAAAGTCCTCATCGAATCCGAGCACCATTACGTAGTACTCGTACCGAGTAGCGGAATATGCCATTGCGTAGGCTTCAAACCAAATCTGCATCCTCTCCCCCTTGTTGCTCAGTAGTCGAGGATGAGTTTTTTCTTGGTGATCTCCGCCCGCTTCACTCCCTGGAGATCGTACTCCCAGCCTGCGACCTTAACGAAGGTCTCCTCCTCTTCTTCCTCACCAGAGGTGAGAATCGGACGACCCTCCTTAGCCCGCTGGAGTTGGGTACGGATGATGTCTTCAGTGCCCTCCTGAAGCATGGAGAAGACAGCATCCTCGCTGAGATCGAAGAGAACCTCGACTCGATGCGCTTTGTCTGCATTTTCCTCATCGGGCACGAGGATGGCCTTGAACGTCCAACTCTCACCATCAGAGTGGTAGAGCTTGGCATCTTCGGTCTTGAAGAAGACGCAATACTGCGGCTCTCGATCAGGGAAGACCTCGTCAGCCTTGTCCACGATGGGGTAGGTGACGATGTTCTCGCGCAGAGCCTCTGCAACACCACCCCATGAGGCGGCCTCGACGGGCAGGTTCATGCCATGGAGCACGTCGGCGTAGCCTTCGAGATCCATGCTCTCTGCACCGCGAAAGGGTCCCCTTTCGATGTACTTCGGCGCTGTAGGCTCAGGACCGCCACACTTGACCTGCCAGAGGTGCATGCGCTGGCGAGCTTCACGGGCGTTGATCTGCGCCTGGTGCAGCGCTCGATCTGCTTCGATGGAATCTTCTTCGGCCAAGAGTCGTTCCAATTCCGGATCAGCCTCCTTGATCAGAGGCGACTCGAACTTGAACAGGTTTCGGTACATGTGCTGCGCCGACATGTCCTCAGCCAAGTGGTCGTTCCAGGCACTCACCTGGTGTGTCCAACTTTGCCGTGTCATCTGGTGGGTGAATTCACCAGCGTTGTTGAGCAGGAAGAAGTGGTGCTCCGGGATGTCGTGGCGGTCCTTACGCTTGAACATGGCATGGTAGGAGCGTGTGGCGCTTTCGGCTTCGAAGCTTCCGGCACCAACAGACCACGCACTGAACTGGCGCACCCAACCACGATAGGTCAGGGCCTCGAACTCCTCGGAGTGATTCTCCAGGAGTTGGGTGTAGGTACCCCATTCGATCTTCTCGCCATCAGACAACGTAGTCTCCTCATCAAATTGGTTACTATATGCATTAGACCAAAGGAGCGAGATGTTCAGAGCACGTCCAATAATCAATGCATTAGATGGTGTTAAGGGCTTAAGAGCCCCGATTGCTAGGTCACGTCTCATGTCAAATGAGGTAGGAGGACTGGCCGAGCATCTGATGGGTACAGGATCAACCAAGGCCAACAGAATGCGAAGAACTGTTGCTGTGGGCGCTGAAGCCTCGCGCAAGAGGGGCGTAAGAGCTATGAACCCTCTGCTAGGACCAGGGACAGTGGCTCAACACGGACAGGCTATGACGATGCATCAAATTCGTCAGAGCATTGGGCGCGCATAAAGGCATCCAAGTCCTTCTGTACTGCGAGTCCAAGGGGCATCAAGCACTGCTCGCCGGTTTCCATATCGATATGGAGCACGGTTTCTTGAAGTACGGGATCAACGCGTGCGAGCGCCGCTTGAGCAATAATGCGACAGCCTCGACAACGAATGTCGAGAGCGCGACCGCTATGCCAGAAATCCCCTTCAGTAGTGAGACAAACGCCTTCCCAGCCATAATGCAGCGCCATATCAATCAAGGGGACCACGACCATCCATCCAGCGTTTGACGTCCCAAGGGTAGAGCACGTTGCCATGAGGTGCAACGAGACACTCGGTCTCGTACTCCACCTTCATCTCATGGTTGTAGGCCTTACCAGTGCAGATGCACATGGTTTGGCCGCGCATCCAATGCATGAGATGCTCGTACTGAACCGCGGGCAGCTTCTCTTTCAGAAGCTCCTCGGAGTAGCCCATGGGGCAGTCCGGTTCAGGAAGTGTCACTTCAAATCCGTGGGCCATTTCAGTCTCCTCAGGGTTAGACCACATTAGGGAACACACAGGCTACAGAATCCCACCCCAGGGCGGAAAACCTGCGTATTCCCCGACATTTTCTAACTCTGTCTCATCTACTGGGATGTTCCCGTAGGAACCAGCAGTAGGAACTCAGATCAATCGACTATCGGCGTAGGGATGGCGACTTCCACAACCACTAGGGCCAGTGCATGTCAGTGCTCCTTGGCAGATTAGGCTCGGGAGTTTAGGTTTTCCAACTATTGTTATCCAAAGGAAATTGAGTTGTCAACTTGCGATCAACAACCCAAAAGAGTTGTCGTTTGTGGATTTGGGCTACAAAGACCAAAAGCCCTCTACCTTGTACCGAGGTAGTCAACGGTCGTGCACGAGCAGCTTGATTAAGGCGGCCACATGACACTCTCTCTCAGCGTGGTTATCAGCCACTAGCTACTGCACCTAGGGTAACATCTAAAACTTGAGTTAGATGTCTGCGGTGGTCTATGCAGCATTTGAGAAGAGCCTAACTCAGCCACTGAGAAGAACCTAGATTACCAGTGACCTACACGAATGTTAGCACGTAGTGGGTTAGGTGACGCGCCACCAATTCCGCAGGGTCCACGGCGTACACGCCGCTTCATCCCCGTCTTGGAACTGTCCCCACTACCGCTCTGAGCCTAAGCCGGTTTAGAGTCGCTCAGACGACTTAGATCAGGATCTCACTGCTGGGGTTCACGACTGCGTCGGGAACGGTGACGATGCCGGGCTGGGGCATCGTCCACTCGAAGGCGGGAGTCGGGGTCTTGTTCACCGAGGCGACGCCCTCTTCGATCTCCGCGGTGAGGATGGCCATCTCGAACACGGCGATGACATCCTTCTTGCGCGTACCGATGAAGTCGTTGAACGACACGATGTGGTTGGCCGACTCCTGGCCAGACCAGACATCGTTCATCTTGTTGCGCATCTCCATCACCTTGATGAAGTCCGCGAAGCGCCTCTTGTTCTCGGGGAGCATGACGTACTCCGCGATCGCTCGGTTGATGAGCGTGGCAGCCCGCGCCTGGGCAGGGGTGCACATCGTGTCGCTCAGCGGATGGCCGCTGGTGAGAGCACCCTCGATGCACACGAACGCCTTCTCGACGTACCGGTGGAACGATGCCTTGGTCCAACCACGCTTGATGCGCTTCAGACCGACGCGCAGCACCTTCAATGGGGTCTTCGACTGGCTCATTTCTACCTCCCAGGCCATATAGACCTATATAGACAACGAGAACTGCGGGAATCACAAACACATACAAATGTTCGAAAGTAACGGAAACTCGTTACGATCTATATATTTATATGTGCAAGAGATATCAAACCTGTATAAAACTCAACAGGTGTGTTAATCTCCGAGGGTTTTCAACATGCCATGCGCGTCTGCGATTGCTTCTTCCTCGTCGAAGATGTCGTGGTTCAACTCACGATCGTGCGCTCCGCGATGGTAGTATTCCTTAGCCATTCCGACGAGTAGATCGATGGCCTGTTCGTCTGTCAACAAAGTGGAGACCTCCTTCTCCACTACCCCTTGTTATATTTACACCCGGGGTCCAGGTCTGGGTCGTGCATGATGCCCTCGCCCATGCAGTCACATGATCGGTACGGATTGAACGCGGGGTCGTTCGAGATGTCGGGTCCACCAGTCATCGACTCGTAGCTGAGACGGTTCTTCTTCCCCGCGATGCGATCAGAGATGTAGAGGTACACGAAGCACCCCAACATTGCGGTGAAGATTCCGACGATGAACCTCTTAGTCAAAGTGCTCATGCCAGTGCACACAGTCCTTCCGTGATCCCTTGACGTGTGGCTCCTCGACGCTGATACAACTGCATGGATTTGCAGTCGACCAAGTGTAGCGATAGCCATCGGTTTTCGCTTTGCGCCGCCAGTAGATACCGCTGACTCGATCACCATGAAAGGCGACGATCACCAGCACCACAAGCGTACACAATCCTATGATCCAACGGGTCAGTTTCATAGCGTCCCAGGTAGGATTCGAACCTACGACTTACAGGGTTTAGGAAACCCCAGCTCTATCCTCTGAGCTACTAGGACCTCTAGCTACTCGCCATCAAGACAGCGAGTGCATTGGCATCCGTACACGTGGCCAGGCTTGCGCTCTGGATGCTTCGACTGCTGGACGATCAGGTTGTGGATGAAGATGGCGCACTCATCACACAAGTCGTCAAAGACAGTGGGATGATCATCTGTTGCCCCAATGAAGAGCGCGGGGCCAGACAACACCTCGTGGTCCTGCCCGCATTTGGCGCAAGGACCTACGAGTTCTTCATCGCTCGTAACCGTGGTCGACTGGCTCATCGCGTTTCTCCGCTTGGTAGTAGTGGCGTTCGAGGGGAAGACCTGGGTACTTGACGTCAAGAACAATGGCAGTTTCACCACGGTCCAAGAGGTCATGGGCGAGGCCAACGCAGATGACCACACCCACCAAGTCAGGGATGCTTTCATGCGCGCATTTATCACCGGGCCGCATAGTGCTTGCACCTCTTTTCGGGCAGTGGAGTCAGGTCAGAGAGGACCAGGAAGAGGACTTCCAATTCCTCAGAAACCCTGCTGCTACAGACCGCTACGAGATCCTCATAACGACGCACAACACAGTCAAGAACTGCGTCATACTCGTACGTGAATTCCTTAGGTTTGAAGCTGCGGGCTATCAATTGTCCTCGGTTCATGCCAGCCTCCGCAACAGGGCTATTTGGCGATCGGAGTCACTACCTGTTGACAGTCAAGCACGTATGGACCGATGATTAGGTCGCCGTTTCTGTACGTGGCTTTGCAGCGTTTGCCGTCAGTGCTTGTGACCTCCACCTCATCGCCAAAAGCATTGGCAGTGACGTGGATGTATCCGTACTTCTCTTCGATCTCGTGTGATCGCTCTTCGCTGCGTGTGTAGCGATAGGACAAGAAGCTGGTGCCCGCCAGACCAAACAGCGTCAATGCAACAGCGAGGCTGAGAAGGAACTTCTTGTCTGCGATGCTTCGCTCAGGCGAGATTGCGAAGGCCAAAATGGCGATCGCAATGAACAGCGTGACCAGTATTCCGACAGTCATTTTTCTCCAGTCTTTAACTAGCAATCCGCGATTGTTTCACGGGTGCCGCTTTGCTAGTTACTTGCGGGTCCGGGCCTTTTGCTGTGTGCGCTTGGAGGGCACATTGCTGGGCTTGATGTGTTTCTTGACGAGCGCCAGGCGGAACTCCTGACGAGGGGTCCGACCCACTCGCAAGTAGTCTTCGGGGTAGTCGTAGAAGCGAGAGATGACCATGCCCGAGAGCATTGAGATCTCATCGTAGCGACGTGCCTTGCACGAGGCACACGACAGGATGAGATTGGCGACACCAATCACATTGTCGGTGGTCTTCTTGGTGCAGGACACCTCCTTCCAGGAGTGTCCATAGGTGCGGCAGCGCAAGAAGGAATCGTCGTAGTCAACGAGCTTCTTGATCTCCGCGTCGGTCAGTCGCTCCCGGTCAGCGAGCTTCTTCGCTTGAGCGGAAGTGAGTCGTTCGGATCGTGCAGTCATTGTTTCCTCCCCAGGAATCAGAACTTTGCGAGGGTTGCGATCAGCAAGATGCTGCAGCTGAACAATGCGCCAACAAGGCAGGCGGAGACGCAAATGTCCCACCAGTTTTGGCGCTTCAGGGTGTCCAGATTGGTATGGAATAGCCAACCTATTGAGTACACCCCAATGATAATCAGAAGCGGAAGAGCGACGAACATCAGAATGCGTCTTCGTTATCGTCGTCGTCCTCATCTTCTTCGTCATCGAGCATGATCTTGTCCCAGCAATCCTGGCACATGCCGGTCTGGATCAGTTCACGCTGAGTGGGTGTGAGTTCAGGAAAGATGTCCTGAATGTGGCGCGCATCACCTCCCACATACGCATCGTAGGCGGCGCGATCAACGATCACCTCGTTGGTGTTCTTGCACGCAGGACACGTGCAGAGCAATTTGATCGGTGGCATCTTTAGCGCTCCTTCAAGCCCCAGGCGGATTTGTTTTTCACCATGAATGAGGGCAGGAATTGATCTTCGTCCCATCCCATGGCGTCGCAGATCTCACGTATGAGAGTTGCTTGTTGCTTGCCCTTACCAGGGTAAAGGGCGTTGTGGTTGAAGTGCATCAAGCGTTTGAGGAGAAGCTCCTCTTTGCGTGACACTAGAACCCCTGGACGATCGCGGCGTAACCAACTTCGTTACGCCTGGTGTTGACGATGTTGTGGATCTCCGGAACCAGACTGGGGATCACGAAAGCGCAATCCCTGGCAATGGTGATAGCCACGTTCGGCACGTCCTCAGGAAACATGCTGACACCGTTGTTGGACTCATTGAGAATGTGCATGCCGTAAGTCAACGACCCTCCCTAGCGTGACAGGTAGCGAAACAAGAAGCTCAATCCGGAGAACAATTCGTCTCGGAGAACCTCTATGAGAATGGCGAGGAAGAACTCACGTTCATCCACTACCCCTTGTTTATTCTCCATTCTCAGTCCTTTCGCAGCACCTTCAAGAGGAGATCTGAAAGCTCCTCAGCTTCTCGAAGCGTCCACGTATGTTCCACCTCACTGGTGGGACCAGTAGCAGAAACAGTGACACCACGTTGATCGTGGACAGCAACGAATCGAATGGTGTTTCCGAGTTCGTTCTCGAAACGTTTGGAGCACACCATGGGCTTGTAGCCGTTGTCCATCAGCCACTTCTCGGCCAGAATGGTGCCACGAATTGCATCAGGCATTCCACCGTACACAGGGTCACGGTAGGGATTCTTCGTAGGCATCTCATCCTCCTCAGGCATCAGGCCAACGTAGTCACGAAAGGACTGAAGACATCCAGCAATTCGCGACATGAAAGACTCCTCAGTAATCGAAGACGGGTATCCCAATTTCCTGATTGTTCTCGTCCCAGAACTCGTAGTTCGAGTTGAAATATGCCATAGGAGAGTGGCGCGATCCTCGAACAAAGAAGTAGAACGAGGTATTCTTGGGTCTACCGTTGAACTGACCCTCATGGCGAGTGATTAGCGTTACACCACCAGCCATGAGCTTCACAATGCGACACATGGCTGGGAATGGCGGCATCACTCCTCCACGAAGTTGAGCTTGGACTGGTACAGGTCCTGGAACTTGTCGCTTTGCTGCTCAACGAAGTCAGTCACCACAAGGGCAACATCGAGGTTTGTACCCACGTTGTGAACGTTGAGTTCCCGGCCCATCATCGCATTCGCGACATCAGCAAGAACCTGAGCTACGTCCTCGTTACGTAGCTTGGGCATCAGTCGCCTCCGCGTACGTGACGCACGATCTTGAAGAGCGTGTGCTCTGGGTGAGTGGCGCGAAGAGGATCAGCGCCACGCATCGAGCCAGAGGTGATGTAGTGGATGCGCAGCCACTCACGATGACCAATCTCGGGGTTGCCACCCCAGCCCATGGCATAGCTGGCAGCGTCATGGAAGTAACGCTTGTCCTCATCAGGTGGAATTCGCGGCATATCATGCACCCTTCAAGAATGTGTGGATGGCTTCGTACCATGCTTTGATCCATCCAATGAAACCATGAGGTTCCTCAGGTTCAGGGATAGGACCTTCCCAACGTGGCAATTCGCGCGGCAAAACAATCACTCCTTGTGCTAAAGAGAGAGAACAACATACTAAGGAAAGAGAAGAGAAACTAGGTTTTTCGGGAAGCCCGACTCCTGGATTTAGCGAGTTCCAATAGGCTCACACTCAAAAAGTGCCTGTTTTAACGGTTTTAAGCGTATATTGTGCTATATCACGCTATCTACCGTATATGTACCAAATCATTCAAAAACTACTCCTTATGGTCAGAAACACTACCAAATGAAGCAGAATCTGTCAAATCTGGTGTTCTCCCTCTCTCTTAGGTTTGTTATACTCTCTCTCTAGAGAAGCATAACCTTGAGCATTGTCAGTGCCGCGATTCCACACACTCCGATGAAGGAGTAGGCGCACCACTTGAAGAGGTCGACAACGTGGTCGATCCTCGGGCGAAGCTCTTCGAGGAAGGCTGTGGTGGTGATTGCTGCGACGTCAGCCGAGCGCACAACCTGCCGTGCGTCGGTGAGAAGGTCACCAGTCTTGGTGGTGATCTCTTGTGCGTTCTGCCTGGTGTCGGTGACGAGCACGCGCACCTGTGAAGACGTGGTTGTTGCGGATGCAACCAGCTCTTCGATCTTGCCGACCGCGAGATTCGCGCGATCCAACAATTGATCTAGCTCTGGTGCTTCGAGTGACATGCCCATTAGGGCCCCCTTAAACGCACTACTCTAAGAACGTCTGACTTGGAACAATCTTTCTACCCCTGCTCCTACACACCGCTCGCTTCGCTCGCGGATGACAAGCGAAACAAAGCGGCGTGCAGAAGACTAGGGGGAAAGGAGACAACACAACTGCTGTACCTCTACACCGGCACCGACGCGACAGCCCCGACGACCGTCTGCTGCTGCAGAAGGCTGTTGGCTGCGACACGCTTGCGCTCGACGTAGGTCTTGGCCGCGAACGCGATGAGCGTCACGGTGGCCTGGGCGATGAGGGCGGTGATGAACCCCCACGCGAGAACCGGCGAGATGGTGAACAGGTACACGATGAGCAGGCGCAGACCAATGCCCACGCCCGTGCCCAGCACCGCAGCGAACACGAGTTCCGCCACGTAGCGCCAGTGCCGGGAGATGAAGTTCTTCACCTTCGCGACCTGCCTGCCCATGAAGTAGACGATGCGGAAGATGATGTTCTTCTTCAACTCCTCGTCCGTGGGCTGCTCCTCGACGACGGGCGGCTTGTCGGTGATGAACCCCGTCTTGGGTGGGCCCTGCTTGGCCTGTGCCTCCTGGACGGCGAAGGCGGTGAGCAACTCCTCCGTGCCGGGTGGGAACAACGCGGCGTTGGCCTGCATGGCTCCGATTGCCTGGGCGGTGTCAGGATGTGACATGATGGACCTTCTCTTTCGCTTCGTTGTAGAGGACGATGGTCTTGCGGAGGACACGGAAGGGAAGCGTGAGGACCCAGATGACTCCCAGAAGAAGTGTACCGAGATCCTGAAGCGTCTGGATGATGGAAGCGCGATGCTGTCCATAACCCTCCTTCCCCTTGTTGATTGCCGGGGTAGCGAAGTCCAGGTACCACTGGTAGAACCTGTACATCGGCTGGCTGAGGATGGTCGAGAGCAATCCAGCTGCTGCGATGGTCATGCCCGCGGCGGGGAACAACCAACCGAACATCAGTGAAATGCAGATCGAGAACCCAAGGTTGAGGAGAACAAACTTCTTGTTCATCTCCTCCAAGTGCAGGGCACGCACAATCTTGAATTCGAAGTACATCTGCCCGATGGTGAGAACCACGATGATGATGAGGAACATCAGTCGTCCTTGGCGTCGGAGATGCCGTGGGTGACGTTGATGCGGATCCCGCGAGGGTGGGTCTCCGTGGTGAGGATGTCGATGAACGCCGAGTCCTTATCATCGAGCTGCTCGCGCAACCAGATGATGCCCTCACGCCAGTTGTTGTTCCTGGTCCGGGTCGACTCGTAGGAGTACTCCGGCAGGTCGTGGTCCATCTTGGCGGTGTGGAAGACGCACATCTCGTCACCGGCACGATGCGCCTGATCGCAGAACTGGCAGCGAACCGTGTTGGCAGCCTTCCAGCGCGTGATGGTGTCCTCGACGTTCACCGGGTACTCGATGGCGCGGTCCATGGCCTTGATCTCCTTCCACGTCTTGACGAGCGAGGCGATGTTCGCGGCGAAGACGGCGATCCAGATGATGGGTGGGGGCTGGACCTTCCCCTTGTCGTTGCGCTGCATGGTGAACAGCCACTTGAGCTTGTCCATGATCAGGCCTCCTCTCCGACGACGATGACCGGCTTGCCGTTGCGGATCGAGAGCATCCACGCGAGGTCTTCGGGCACGTACGGGCCGTCGTCCTTGATCTTCTCCCAGAGCCAGGCCTGACCGGACTCCCAGGCGACCTTGGCCATGGGGTTGGACGCGAAGCCCTCGGGGTCCATGTCCTTGATGAACTTGGCCGAGTGGTACGGGCAGAGCTGGTCGTCCTCGCAGAACTCGCAGACGTCCGAGTTGCCAGCGTGCCACTTCTTGACGGCGGTGGTCATGTCGGTGACTTCGACCTTGCGGACGTAGGACTCCTTCACGGCACCGGCGACGTTGGTGGTCTTCTCGGCGACCTTGGTGATCTGGCGCGTGACGAAGGAACCAGCGGTGAGCCCGGTGGTTGCTCCGATGACGCCAACGGTCTTGGCATGGGTACGCAGGGTGTGCTTCATGACAGTCTCCTCTTGCTCGGCGCAGGGCTTCCAAACCCTACTTGGTGTGATGTTTTCACACGGATAGCTCCTGGGATGAAGGGAGGCGGGAGGCCCAACACCCCAGAAGCTACCTGTGCGCAGGTTTTTGTTAACCCAGAACCTGATAACTGGGTCTCATGGACGAGAGAACTAGAACTTGCCGGAGTCCTCGGGGTCGTCGTCGTCGGAGTCCGTGGACGAGACGGGCTCACCGGCGATGGTGGTGTTGACGTCCGTGGCGAAGTCGTCGGTGTCCTCGTTCTCACCGGTGACGTCGTTCATGACGATGCCGAGCAGGTCCGAGGTGGCCCATGCGCGGGAGACCAGGTTCGAGGCCTCCAGCTTGTTGAGCCCGTTGATGAACCCGATCTTGATCTCGCGGACGAGCTTGACCACAGCGGCGGTGAAGTCCTCCTCCAACTCCAGGTCGGTCTCCTCGACGGCGGTGATGAACGCGAGCAACCGGTCCTTCTGGGGACGGGTCATCGCTTCGAGCGTCATGCGGTGGACACGACCCTCCACGAGCTGGTCCTTCTCCTGCGACGAGGTGAGGCCCTGGCGCTGCTGGTTGCGCTGGTGGGTGTTGCGCAGCTGGGTGAACACGGAGAAGTCATCCACCGGGGCACCGCCGCGAACGAACGACAAGACCGCCTTGGCCTCATCGAACGACGCGAAGCCGTACTGGTTGGCCAGGTCGAAGGCCCACGTCTGCTGCTTCTCGGAAAGCTCGGGCATGGTATAGCTCCTTTGGTCAGGGTGGACTCCACGGTGGAGAACGACCCACTACCCCTTGTTGAATTCGCGTAAGGCCGGGGCAACAAGCCAAACGTGAACCCGCAGTGCCAACCGTAACAGGCACAAACGGGAAACGGGGAGAAACCCCACTACCCCTTGAACAGGAGGACGTAAGTAGCGAGACGACTCACGCAGGTTAGAAAAGGTGAGACATCTGATGAAGGTGGCGCAGCGCGCAGTTGTAGTTGGTACACCGCCGAAAGGCAGGTGGGGAAGTTTAGAATAGATAGGGAAGGGGACACCGATCCGAAGACCGATGTCCCCATGCTCTACCTACTGCTACTTGCGGTGACGCCTGCAGACCTGATCGGCAACCAGGAACTCCTGGAAGGCGACCATGTCCTTGAAGACGTCCTTCTCCGGGATGACAGCACCGCGGTAGGTGTGGTGACGCCCGCACTCACGGCACGTGACGTTCACACCCTGCAGCTTGTCGTCCTGGGTACCCAACCGCTGGGCCAGACCGTAGAACTCCATCGCCTCCATGTACAGAGGGAACAGCTTGGGGTTCGTGACGGGCTGGTCGCTGAACGAGGCCTTCTCCAGCTTCTTGGACAACTCCGGGTGGAGCTTGAGCTGGCGACGGTGCGTGTTGCACACCTGGTACTTCACTCCCTTGATGGCGAGCGGAGCACCGGCCTTGTCCCTGCAGTTCTCCATCTGGCAGTACAGGTACCCGCTACGGTACTTGTACGTGGAAAGCGCCAGACCGAGAATCTGGTTGTGGACACCAACGATGTTGAGGTCTCGCCCGAGCTTGTTGGTCGTGACCAGCTTGTGGAGGCCGTTGTACAGCTTCTTCCACTGGGCGTCCGTGAGCTTGGGGTCCTCGTCCTTCTTGGTGCGCGCCCGAGCGGTCTCCCACTCCATGGACATGAGCTTGCGGAAACGACGCAGGATGCCTGCACCGTCCCAGCCGCTCTTGCCGAACGCATCGCCGTAGCCACCGACCTTGAGAGCACCCAGCTCCTCCAAACCAGCAGGAGGGGTGGCCTCGTTCGCGATGTTGCGGGCGAAGTCCAAGAACTTCTGGACCTCTTCGCTGATGTGACGGAAACGGACACTGAAGAACGCATCCGGACCGCTGTCCACCAGGTTGGGCGGGTTGATGATGCCAGCCTTGGTCAGCTTGGTCACCATGTTGCCAATCTCCCGGTCCTCGAAGAACTTCCGGTCGATGGGCTTGCCGCTGTTGATGGCCGTAGCAACCAACAGGGTGGCGAGGAACTGCAGAGACACAGCAGCCTTGCCGCTCAGATCATCCTGAGTGGTGAGGTCGATGTACGTCTCCAGAGTGCCGAAGCCCACTGGGACAGGCGTCTTCATGACGAGAGCCCAGAACATCACCGCGTTGACCAGCATACCAGCGCTGACCTTGCGGGCGGATGCGGACTCGATACGACGCATGACATCCTCACGGGTCACCATAACACCCGAGTAGATGTCCTCGACGTCGTTGTCCAGTTCGTACAGGACGGTATCCCCATCCTTGAACGCGTCGTCGATGAACTTGGGCAGCCGACCCTTGATGACCGGAAACTGCTCCTTGACACCGTCGTGACGCCACGTGGGGCACTTGTCGCCCTCGTGGAACCTGAAGACACCGTAGCCACCCAGCTCATTGGGCGACCGGACGATGAGGAGGGACTTGACTCCCTTGATGGTACGGAAGAACACCTTGAAGAAGTCATCAAGGTCGTGACCACCGAAGCGCTCGTAGTGGTTCACCCAGTCCTCGTCGCTGATGACGATGACCTTGGCATACCACCACACACGCGCCACCCCGTCCTTGACCTTGCCGTCGTAGCCGAGCAACTTCGCGGCGGACTGCGAGATCACCTGCATGTACCACGCGCAGGGGATGGGGATCTTGTATCGGGCAGGCCTCTTGGGCTGTGCCTCCTGCAAGATGACGCGGGACTTGGCTTCGGCCACACCACGCAGCAGCGACTCACTGTTGCGCAGGTCCAGCCCACGGGCGACCCACTCTGCGGCGTTCCAGCGGATCGTGAGATCACGGAACTCCTCCTCATCGATGCCCTCCTTGCTCAGGGAATCGACCTGGTAGTTGAGCAGGTCCCCGACGTGACCCAGCAGTTCACCGGAGGAGATCTTCTTGGCCTCTTTCGCCAGGAAGTCCTTGGTGATCTGGGTCATGAACGCATCGAGGTGCGCAGCCCGCAGGTTGATCTGGGTCTGGGGATCAGTCCAGACCGAATCGTGGTACTCCTGGACCTCGGCGGTGACGAAGTTCTCACCGACGGGCATGGTGACCCCTTCCTTCCAGGATCCCTCCGGCACGATGATGTCGTAGTCAGCACCGAACTGCGCGATGATGTCCTCGACCTCACGCACCATGAAGTTGCCCTTGAGGAGGCCACGGTGGGTGTAGCCCCGGAAGTTCACGAAGATCGCACGCTCAAAGCGGGCGGCCATCGCATCGATCCGGAACTGCGGGTAGTCGTTCCTCACACGCTCGTACCACTGGTACTGCATGGTATCGAACAGGCGACGCGAGATGATGCCAGTGCCATCGAGGAGCTTCTCGGTGTTGTCACCGAAGTCCTTGGTGGCGTAGGCGTCCTGCGGCACCTCGTGGATGAGGAGCTTGCTCGTCCAGTACGACAGAGCACGACGCGCCATCATGCCAGCAATTCGCTTGCTGACCTTGGGCACGTTGTTGACTGCGGCACCGAAGCCGACGAACAGTTCACCCCAGTTGGTAGTACCCGGGATGAACACCATGTGGATCTTGTTCGCGCGGACGTTGGCCCACACGGAACAATCCAACAGTGCCTTGATGAGGGGAAGGTTCTCCCTCTTCTTCGGCACGGGCATGGACCACACATCCCAGGCCATCTTCTGACCGTAGGTCTGCGTGATCATGTGGTCGAGGCCCTCGAACGTGTAGCCACCGATGTGGGACAAACCCTCATCGAGCTGACGGTCGAAGAACTCGCGGCCACCCAAGCGCTGGAATTGCTTCACAGCTCCTCGGGGAATTGCAAGGATCTCGTCCATAAGATCCCTCCTTTGATAGGGGATGCCAGGCGCTACCTGACGTGGCCATGACCAATTTGTATTGCGCATGTGGCTCTGCGCATGTTGAGCGATCTATGTACGAACGCGGGTACGAATCAAAACCAGTAATACGTACGGACGTACGTACATGGACGAACTACTGGTTCTGCAGGTTGACCCACGTGATGGTGTTGCGCGCCGGGTTGATCTTGACGATCTGCTCGACGCCCGCCTTCTTCATCTCCTTGACGGCGTGCGAGGTACCACCGCGACGGGCCGTGAGGAGGTCCTTGATCGACTTGGAGGTGATGACCACGTGGAGGTCAGCAGCCTTGATCATGTCGATGTTGCGCACGAAGTTCATGCTCCAGTGGAACTTGTCCGCGGTGCTGGAGTAGCGGACGTTGCGTGCAGCGCGGCACATGTTGGCGAACCAACGCGAGGTGCCGAAGTAGTTCGCGCCGTACCCCTCATGCGGGAGGAACAGGTCGAACTCCAGGTTGTTGCGCACGGCACCACGGGCGAAGGCACGGTCAGCCCCATCAGCGCCACCCGAGATGACCTTGATGACCTCGCCGGGGTGCATGTCCACGAGGCTCCCGAAGAAGCGGTCGATCAGCGACTCCAGGTTGGTCAGCTCGATCTCGGTGAAGGCGTTGGCACGGTGACCGGTGCACATGACCTTGAACTCCGGGAAACTGATGTCGCCCAGGACCGGATCCTCGTCCTCCAAGGCCAACTCGTGGCAGGTGATGCAGTTGGGCGGGTTGCCGTGCATGCAGCGGTCGGTGAGGTCGGCCAAGCGGTGCACGGGGATGTTCTCCTCGGTGTTGATGGTGTCCTTCTCCTTGGTTGTCCATGCGGAGTGCACGGGGTTGTTCATGTCGAGCTGGGGCTGGTCGGCCTTGTGCCCGCGGATCTGGTGCTGCACGAACTGCATGTCCTTGCCGGACTTGAACTTCTTGTCGTGCTGCGTGCAGTGGTAGTAGACCCACCCGTCAGGCCCGGTGTGACCGAGACCGCTGGTGTGGGATGCCGAACAGACTGAACCGTTGAGCGTGATTGCTGAACAAAGCATGTGCGTGTCCCCTTTCAAGGAACGATATGGATGATGTACCACCAACACCCTTCGAGCCCACCATCGGAGAACCACACTACCCTACTTCTTGGACTTGGGCTTGCTGTTGCCCTTGCGCACCTTCATGGACGGGGCCTTGGTGATGCGTACCCCACCAGCGATGAAGCGGATATCGGGCACCTCCACCACACCCATGTACTGGGAGTCGAGGTTGTACCTGGAGCGGTACGTGCTGCCATCCCTGCGCTGTGCACGGGCGTCATGCGTGTGGTACACGTAGAGGGGGACCTGCTTGGTGCCTTCCCATTCCATGTGGGGGACGTACTCCCATGTGGTGTGGGTGTAGTACTGCGTGTCGTGTGGTTGCACTTGCTGCCTCCTTAGGGCGTACCATATAGGGCCTTCCCTACATGGGTATTGCAGTACGTACCATATAGGTACATACCCCTGTATACACACATACGTAGGTACGTGTATAGACAGGGGTACATAGGGACACATGCATGCGTATAGCACGCACATGCCCCTACGTACACTAGCCTTCCTTGTGTGCACCCCATGGTACGCACATGCACAGTACACATAGCACCATGCATACCATCATGGGTAGTGCACTGACCATACGTGCCCACTCCCATGCACTAGTGGTGGCCCATGCATACAGGTGCATAGCACACCATGCCATGAGTAGGGCTATGACTGTACCTACCATACGTACTATCCAGATCATGTGTTGCTCCGTGTGTGTGTGTGTGTGTGTGTGTGTGTGTGTGGTCAGATGGGGAGGGTGAGCTGGGTGTAGAGGGTGGTGGTGAGGAGGAGGGTGCCATTGATGAGGCGCATGCTGTTGATGGAGGGTGCACCCATGAGGGTAGAGGTGATGTAGTCACTATCCATGTGGGTGTTGGGTGTGATGGTGATGGGTGTGTCAATGATGATGGTGTTGGTGTTGATGGTGGGGATGGTGAAGAGAGTGTTCATGATGATGTGTCCTTTGGGTGAGAAGAGGGGGGCATACGGGTGGGGGCTCGACACAAGAAAGGTCGAGTACCTATAATTCATTAGATGGCCTCGACAATTTTTATTCTCTATTTGTACTAAGGGTTTTACCCCATGTACCATATTGATGGGGGATAATCGAAAGGACTGAAATGGCTAAAGGTACCAAAGAACAAATCCAAGGACAGATGAGACGACGTGGAGATCGCGCCAAAGAATACATTCGGAAATCAAAAGAGGGTAAACCATGTACTGACTGTGGAAATATCTATCACTTCGCTATAATGCACTACGACCATCTGCCTCAATTTGAAAAGACAAGAGGAATAAGCGAAATGTTTTACTATTCAATCAAACGAATTGACGAAGAAATCGCAAAATGTGAACTGGTCTGCTCTAACTGTCACGGAATGAGAACTTGGACCAGAAATCAGGCCATAGAACTTGACAAGGGTATATAAAGGTGTATACTTAGGCCCATGAAGAACTTATCAGAGATCGTTTCTCAGCTAGAAACAGAAGCCAACTTCCTAGAATCCAGGCTCAGCGAGCTTTGTATCCACCTAAACGGTGAGGCCGAGGTAAAATCGGGCGAGGCAATTGACCGAAGCTCGCTCCTAGAGCGCCTAGAACGTGTCCTACAGGTACTTCGCGGTGCAGGACAAGACAGCGACATCCTTTACAACTCGATTGTCGAAGAAAGCGCGGCGGAAGAAAAGGTTGATCCCCTACAAATGATGTCCAGAGGCGACTACGGAGTCAAATCTTTCTCTCCTGATCGTGAAGGACCGGACTTTATCCTAGAGAGAGATCGCCCCGCATCAACAACAGACGACTACGACACGAGAAGTCGACGCAGATAATGTACGGAAACGCACGAGACCTGCTCGCAGAGCTAGTCGCAACAGTTGAACTCATTCAAAAGATAATCAAGGATGTGGATGTACAACTAAAAGACCACGAAGAACGCATTCACGAGCTAGAATACGAAGTAAATTTCCTAAAACAGAGAATGGGATAAGAAAGAAGAATCTCATGCCAAGATTGCCAGCATCGGTGACAGAACCGACACACGAATACAAGTCGATTCACCTAGAATTGCCTCCGCTGCTCTACAAGCGCAACAAATATGACACTAAGGCCTGGATGGAAGAGCTACAACGTCGTATGGCGGCCTTCATGATTGACCTGGAAGCCGTCATGCCCACTGCGGACTACGTAAGTACAGGGTCAGACAACGGATGTATCTATAGCTGCGACACGTATTGCACAAGCGATCACAAGAGCGGAGACGCTCTATCGGTTTATGTCCAGTACACTCGTCCACCAACAGACGAAGAGGTCGCGCAGCGCAAAGAATCCTACCAGAAATTACTGGAAACCAAAAAGGAACAGCGCCGTAAGGTGGCAGAAGACAAAAAGGCCGCACTAAGGAAGCAAGTTAAGGCCAATAAGGCTCAGGTTTTGAAGATTTTAGAGGAACTAGACAATGAATAAGACATATTTTAAGCCAAAAGAACGCATGTACTGCATCGAAGTCATGCTAGAGAACGACGGATGGCGCGGTAAAGCCTTCAAGAAAGAGGGTGGCGCTAGATATCCCATCATGTCGTTGCCTCCACTTCCCGCACCGTTCTTCGAAACCTCGGCTGAAGCCAGGGCTTACGCTCTAGGTGTGGCCAGAGACAACGAACTCGCCGCAAGAAAACGTGACGAGAATCTTCTCGTGTCATACAGTGAAGAATTTCGTGGAAATCAAATAGAAATGATGGCCGATGAGGGATAAACGAGACACATGCCCAGATTGCGCAGTAGAAATCGGCTCTCCCCACGAAGGTGGGTGCGATGTAGCTAGGTGTCTATGGGATGGCGGGCAGCGGATCCAGTGCGACGGGGGCTTAGGGGCTGATTGTGCCAGGGTGCTACGTTCAGCTGGCCGAGATGACCTCGCTGATGACCTCATGGGCTACCTTGGGATAGATGACTATAACCACGATTGTGGTGAAGAGGTCTGGACAGGTACCTGGCCCGGTGTCGAGGACTGCCAACGCCTAGATTTCTGGTGCACAGATCCGGCGCATCCTCCAATGAAACCTTGTACGAAAGAAACACCCGGTGCTAGCGAGGACCTTAACAGACTCCTACGCCAATGTCGGTGGGACAGAGAAACACAACGATGGGAACTAAGGTATGCCAAGTCAGATTTTTGAGATGAACGATCACCTAGGTAAGACCATCGAGTCCTGGACCTCCCAGTACTTCGATGTCCGGGAATACTGGAAGATCACCTTCACAGACGGTACTATCCTACATGTGGTATCAGATTCGGACTACTCCGATATTCGGACCGATATGAGAATCATGACCCCCGAAGAAGTTGAAGAACTTCTCTACTACGAAGAGGATGACGAATAATGTTCCTATGGGCCATCCTAGTCCTCTTACTTCTAATCCCTGCTATCCTACTAACGTCAGGAAAATAACATGGACCTATGGTCACTACTACTTATTCTGCTAGTCGTGCTAGTTGTAATCGCAATTCTACGAAGGGTGTAAGTTGCTAGAGAACCTAATGGAATTCTTCTTTTGGTCAATGGTCGTACTTTGTGCGGTCATACTAGTGTTAACGGTAATTAAGACAAGATGAGATACGAATACAAGCTAGTTGATACACGTGTGCCACAGAAAGACATGCGAGATGAGATCGATTCCCTAAGATTCGAGAGATGGCGGCTAGTTAACCAAATCACCTCAAGTGGCTCAACGGTCTTCTTAGTCTTCGAAAGGGAATACATTGCCAACTAAATCCCCCTACGACATCTTTACTGACATAGCAGGGCGTGACCTAGCAGACAGAATCCTACAAGAACTAGATGACGCAGGCTGGGAGCTAACACCTAGCCCAGGTCGCTGTGCCTGTAAGGTCTGTGACCCAGATCCTGACTACACAGGGAGAAACGTGGTATGAAGAAATACGAGTACAAGACTGTAGGACATACCAGTTTCTACGAAGGCTATGTTCAGGAGGCCCTCAACAAAGAAGGCGAAGAGGGCTGGCAACTAGTGCATCGCGGCCCGGACACGTTTCTCCTAATGCGAGAGAAAGAACCAGTAGACCTCCACGCTTACTGTGGATGCGAGATGTGTACGGAGTAACATGACAGTATTCTCAAGAAAAGGCGACAACAACAGATACGCTATCTACGAACAAAAGCGATGTCCAGGTTGCGGCTACCACGCAATCAACTTACGTACAGGCGAACGCAAGAGACTAGGCGCTAAGGGCTGGGATATCAAGGACTTCACACCACTATGGGTACAGGACGCAATACGAAATGTTTAAGAACTACAAAGAGCTTAAGTTCCCAGACCTCGTAACCTACAACGGTGAGATCTGCGTCTTCGTAGACATCGTCCAAGACGAAGAGGTATCTAATGTGCTACTCGCGCGGGAAAACAACTACTATTGCCCTGTCCTAGAGGACAACACAGAATTCGATACAGTAGATACGTTTGATCCTCCAGGCTACATCCATAGGGTGATAGAGAGAGAAGCTGCTAGACGCTGGTGGGCCAGCCCCGAAGGCAGAGAAGCACAACGACGTAGGGGCTCTTATACAAGCTAGGCCACACAATGCAAAAACAAACAGAACCTGAAAGTCCTACACAGGAACTAGGTTAACAAGAATCCTGAGGTACTAGAATCCTCATGGAAGACAAATTCGAACACTACCAAGAAATACTACCCTCCGATGATTGTATACCGCTATTTGGCATCCGCCTCTTAGCCTACTACAATGACCGGGGGGTTCTTGCTTTCCAAATGGTCTCAGACCAAGAGGTAAAGGTGCCGCTATCAACAACTATTGGTATACTAGAGATGGCGAAGCACGAGATGATGTTAATGAACACGATAGGATCACTGAAAGATAAGAAGGAAGAGTAATGTTGCCCGGAGTAATGACAACCATCAAAGATCGCTTCTGTGGATGGGTGAGACCAGCAGGTGGCCTACAACCAGACGCTACTTCGCATAACCCCATCAATAATACTCATAATCGTACCCCGTTCAAATACCGGCGTACTCCATCGCAGATAACTGTGACATTCAAGGGTAGATAAAGAATTTTTTTGGGTCTACCCGCCAAATCACCAGCTTAAGGGAGATTAAGCAACAAAATGGACATTAAGGCCAACACCGCCGCAGAGCCCCCACAGATACCGAGATTTAGGGGGTGTCCTTTTTGTCACAGTACTTACTTCGTATATCATGTACACAACGAATTTCGTGAGTGTCAGAATTGCCATAAGGCAAGTTAGGAGCTAGAATGCCAATAGGTGGATCAAGAATGGGCTTCGGGGCTATAGACCCCCGTGGCTCGAAGACAAAATCTAAGAAGCCTAAGAAGGGCACGAAGACCGTGTCTGCAATGAAGGGTAAAAAGAAGAGGAAGTAAGTTGCCAGTAGAAGTTGTGTGGAAAGAAGAGTTTTACGGCGTAGCCGGAGAAGTACACTACGGCACCTTCGAAACATATCAAGAGGCTGTGGATCATATGAAGGTCCAGTCTGCGCGAGACCACTTCGAAGAGTTTAGTATCAACAAGCGCTTCCGCAAGGATGAGCGTGTAGTCCAACCAGAGGTAGAACTAGATCCCACTATTAGCTCGACTATCGAGGATCTTATGAACCTAGTTCGTAGGGAGCTATTCACCCTCTACCAGACTAAGGTCCAGAAGTAATGAATAATGCGGCGAAAGTCTTTCTTGTAGGCTTGACCCAGGCCATTGTGTCTATGTTGATGTCCTACATGATCAGGGAAGTCTTTGAACGTTACATCTTCCCTAGACTTGATAAGTTGTGGCCCAAGAAGAAGAAGAGGCCAGTAGGCTTCGGAACAGGAGCTTAATGAGAGACTGGAAGAATACTGAGGCTGTCCCTGGTCTGGTGGCCGTCTTTTACGTTTGTGAGCGGTTGTCAGATACATCTAGCGCCTGGCACCGCGTTACAGGAGAGATCCTAGAGAGTCAGCGCAACTGGATACGTCTAAGGGTTATTCACAGCGATAGTTCTGAATACGAAGCAGATAGAGAATATACTCTAGGTGACGACATGGTCTCACTAGAGATCAGATCTATGGCTTACGCTATGGAGTCGGAGTATCAGAACTACATGTACGAATATGGCCCCGCTAGACAATATCACGAAAGATAATCATGACTCACTATGAGTACGGTAAGTTCACCTACACACCCGATGATACTGGTACGGAGATAGATTTCCTTAACCGACTAGGAGAACATGGGTGGATGTTGATTAAGCAGGATCCGATCAGAGAGCCTCTAGAGGAGGACGGAACCCTGAAGGCCATTAAGACAGTCAACCTAATGATTAGGCGAGTATATGTCGACCGCTAAATTCAGGAAAGTCTACGGAAAAAATGGATCGGGCCGTTTTGTGGTCGAACCCTATAATCCAAACCTTATATGCGTGAACCTAATACCCTTTACGCAAGAGCAGGAACAACAGTGGAAAGCCACTATGGAGTGGATGATGGCTTACGGGTATGAACCCGAGGAAGCGGTGTGTGCTGACCATGAGTAGGCGCCATGTGCGGTAAGGGAACACGAATGCTCACCAGCAGTGAGATGAACATGTACAAAGTGTTCTTCGGCTTGCTTCAAGGCAAGATGGCAGACTATAGTCCTAAGCGAGCAGCTAGGATGGTGGAAGACCTGGAGGCCATTGAGAGGATGAAGCCAATCATGGAGATGGAGCGCAAGATGACCGATGAAGAATATCGGGTGTATCATAACGAAAGGACACGGGAACTATTCCCTGATCTATTTTGAACGATAAGCTAATCATCTTCGGGCCAGGGTTTGCTGACCCCTCCCTAGTTATCGACCAACTAGCCAAGAAGTTCGACAAGGGCTTCGATAGGCTAGTTTTGTCATATGTTGATAGAGGAACAAGACACCCTATTGAGGAGACTGCGGCGAATCTCTATCCTATGATCGCTATTCTACGTAAGAGCTACAAGTACGTATTCTTTGTAGGACATAGCATGGGTGGTCTTGTGGGCCGCGAACTCATGGCAATGCACGACGATGAACTACTTTTTGATGCTTATGTGTCAATCGGTACTCCGCATACTGGTACTGTGTTGGCTTCATTGGCCCCTGAGCGCCTGTTTAAGGACATCTCACCCTCGATGTTGGCGATGAGGCCTAACAGTAGTTTTATGGACAAGATAGAGGCTTCTAGAGTTAAGTACTTTGTCCCTGGTCGCAAGTGCTATACTCCGGCATTTACCATCGGAGCGCAGTTTGAGGAAATGGTTTTGCCGCACTCGTCAGCTCATATAGAGGGAGTGGCAAACCGAACGACTATCCCCTGGACGTCGCATGTGACTGTTGCGCTATCTCAGCGTACTTACCTTGAGATCTGGGCTTTCTTTACTTACGAGATACTAATGGAGGTTAATCCAGGTGAAATCCAAGGAATCTTCACTAGGCTCTAAGTCCTGTAACACCTGTAGGGATGTTAAGCCCTTATCCGAATTCAACATTATCAACAAGAAAACGAATCCTAGACCAGACTACTATTGTCGTAGTTGTAGATCAGAATATCGCAAGAAGTGGTATGACGAACGGGGTGGCAAAGAAAAGCAAAACAAGTACTGGTTTGGGGGAGCCAAAGAGAAGTCTAGATGGGAAAGGATTCAGAGAGAGTACAATCTCTCTAGAGATGAGTATGATGCCCTTTTAACTTCGCAAAACAACAAGTGTGCGATCTGTCAGACTGAAAAGCCAGAGGATAGACATTTTGATGTGGACCACGATCACACAACTGGAAGAGTCAGAGGTCTATTGTGTAACCGATGCAATCGGGGACTCGGCTATTTTAACGACGACTTTACGCTTATACGCACAGCCCTAAATTACTTAGCGTCTTGATCCTGCAAGAAATCGATCCTGGAGCAGCTCCTGGGCTGTTTTCTCACGCTGGGGCTCGGTAGTCTTTTCTTCCTCTGGCTTATCCATAATTCGCTCCATTAAAAAGCCCCCTTGCGGGGGCTTCTTTTTGTATGGGGACTCTTCTAGAGTGTCCCGTTTTCTTTTCGTTCTAGCACTACGTCTATAATGACCTTCTCGAAAGGCTCACCAGAGATCTCCGAGACTTGGTGGAGCATCTCCCACTCTTCTAGGGAGAAGCTGATGTCTAGCCTTTGGCCTTCTGGGGAAACCAGCTGTACCACATACGCTGCGTTAGGACCCTCTGTAGGCCCTCCTAAGGGCATGAAAGGGATGTTACCGAACACTGAGGCGAAGTCGTTAAGTGGATTGATCTCAGGCCATTCCTCGGCCTCTTGACGATACTTGCGGTTGGTGACATATGTGCCGATTGCGACACCTGCTACCAACGCAGCCACACTACTTGCTAGCGTTAGGTATAAATCTTTCATTCTTCCAGTCCTTATGAACCCATAGAGTGACGTACTTACCGTTTAGTAGTAGTCGCCGTGATGGAACTAATCCCGATGTACGGCCAGTAAATGGACATGTAAACATTATAGATCCTCTACGTTAAGAAAGACGTGATCTGCTTCTCTCAAGATCACAGGATTACGAGCATCGAGCTGATACCCTTCGACTCCCATTCTTCCGCCACAATGAGTCCAGGCTGAGACATTCTCGTCACAGTAGTTCTCGGCGGCTTCGCAAGTAGGGTAGTCCTCGTTAAGATAGGGACAGGGATTAGATATGGCTAAGCCTACGTGTGATGGGTTCATTATCTCTCGAATACTTTCGTGTTTTGCTGTAGGGTCATGGTGCCGTCTGCGTTCTTATAGCGCAAGACATCGGTATAACCCCAGTCGTCTTTGCCTGGTGTGTAGAAGTCTACGAACACATGTTCGTCGGTGATGAAGAAATTAGACACCCAATTAGAGAATCCCTTGCCTTCGAAGTCCCATTCTGTGTCTAGGCCGTTAAGCCAGATGATAATGTCATGCATCTGCTCATCGGGCAGTCCCATGACCTCATTTACGTCGTAGTTATGATTCAGTTCCAGGAACTGTGGTACTGACATGATCAGTTACTAATTCTCCGTTTAGGTGGCCGATCTCATGCTGGAAGATCCTAGCTAGAAGGTCGGTCAGTTCGTATGTTGTCTGTTCGCCGCGGATGTTGTATCCAACGGCCACTATGCTGCGGGGTCGCTCAACTGGGAAGAACTTTCCGGGGATTGAGAGACATCCTTCGAGGAAGGGCCATGTTTCTTCGGATACAGATACAATGTGCGGGTTGAATACAATGCCACGTTCTCCCTCTGCCTTATATATGAAGCAGGCTCGGGATACTCCGATTTGGGGTGCTGCAATAGCATATCCGCCGCTACGAGGCAGAAGGATAGAAAGCTGATTGCTAACAGTAATACGATCAGATATAGGAAGATCAAAGTCGAATCTATCTGCCGTCTTCCTCAGAGTCGGATGGGGGTCCGTCAGTATCTTGGTCTTCATTTGCTTCAAGGTATTCATCTCTATCGAATAGTGCTAGTTGTTCAGCCATCAAATTCATCATCCCATGTTTCGCCGCAGTTTCGGCATACGTACTTGAATGTTACTAGGTCTAACTCTGCTTCTACAAAGTTGGTTGATTCCTCCATTGCTACGTCAAGCGAATCGCAATCTGGGCATGACTGGAAGTACTTATCTACGCTCACGCCTCTAAGGCCTTCTTCTTGATAACCTCAGCTAGCTCAAGATCGCTAGCCAGTGCTTCGATAGCTTGGGCGCGGCCCTGTGCGAAGGATTCACCCTCATACTTGATCCACGATCCTGACTTAGTTAGTACTCCCTTTGTGAGGGAAAGGTCGACTATACATCCCAAAGAATTGACTCCGCGGCCGTACAGAATGTCGAACTCCCCGATCTTGAAGGGTGGGGCCATCTTGTTCTTTACAACCTTGGCTTTAGTGCTAACTCCTAGGATGTTTCCTTCCTTGTCCTTGATGTCTGCAATCCTACGTAGGTCAATACGTACAGATGCGGCGAAGCGCAGTGCTCGCCCACCAGGGGTTGTCTCTGGATTACCAAACATCACGCCAATCTTCTCACGAAGCTGGTTGGTGAAGATCACCAAAGTCTGTGTTTCGTTCGCCACCGAGATGAGCAGTCGCATGGACTTGGACATCATTCGAGGGATTAGACCCATGTTGGCGGTTTCCATGTCGCCTTCTATTTCCGCTTTCGGCGTAAGCGCCGCCACGGAATCAACCACCACAACAGAAATAGCCCCACTGCGGACCAGTTTAATAAGTATATCAAGTGCTTGCTCTCCGTAGTCTGGCTGAGACAGCAGTAGCTCGTTCATATCCACGCCTAGTGCCCTGGCATACCCAGGATCTAGGGAATGCTCGGCATCAATATAGGCACAGATGCCTCCTGCTTGTTGGGCCGCAGCAACAACACTCATACACAGTGTTGACTTACCAGAGGACTCTGGTCCGTAGATTTCTACGACTCTACCTCTTGGTAGGCCTCCGATACCTAGAGCATCGTCTAGGGTGAGGGCGCCTGTGCTAAAGTATGGCCACGGAGCAATGTTTTCAGTACCATACTTCAAGATCGAGTTGGCACCGAACTGGCGGTTAATCTCCGCCATGACAATGTCCAGCTTTCGCCGGTTCTCTTCTAGCTCTTCGTTTTCATCCATATTCTAGTTTATCACTAAGCCTGGTTGTTCTCAATCTTGTCCTTGCAGACTTCTATCTCAGCTAGGACTTTATCTCGTAGCCTCTCTAGCTCTTCCTTGTATTCTGTGTCTGACTCGCCCAGCATCTCGTAACGGATCTTGTCATTGAGCTGGTACAGCTTCTTGAGCCGCGATCTGGTGGTCATTGACTTCTGTGTTTCCATGTGGTAATGTATACTAGAAGGTTTAAGAGATGTCAAACGTAGAAGGACGAAATGGTCGAAGAAACTGACATTAACTTCATGCGCGCTATGCGCCTCCTCGAACAACGCTTCGAGGGCCCCTCCAACCTCATCACGTACTGGCGAGCCATAGGGAATCTGGGTAACCTAGATTATCCCATGCCTGAGATCGTAAAACCGTGGTGGAATGGCATGGAGGACTTGGTCTTCGGGGTCAAGTAGCTAACCGAGGTCCTTGAACCCCTGTGGTCTAAAGAATGAGCTAAGAGTCTTCCCGTGAGAGCCGGAAGACTTTTGGCGTGGAGGCGCAGGTAGTCGTCGTAGTTGAGGTATGGGGCCAGGGGCTGGTGGAGTAGGAGGACGGGGAGGTACACCGCGTGTGGTGGCAGCGGGTGGGGTAGTACCGCCCGAAATTTGTCTCAACTGATTCATGAAGACGTCTTCTGGATCTCGAACAAGGTTAGCTCGAATACCAGCAAAGGTTTCTGCAAACAACTCTCCTCCACTCGTCGCGCCGTACCTAGAGATAGTTCTTGCAAAATGATCGAGAATCTCAGGTGTGGGCTTAACCATGTCGCGTACCAGATTTTCTCTCCCAAGAACTCTACCCCAGGCGCTGCTCATCTCGGTAGGCATTCCGAGAATTACTTCGCTGGGATTTCCTAAACGTCCTGATAGTCGTATTCGTTGTTGCATACCTTTATGCAGTACGTGACCATACTCATGCTCAAAAATATCTGCGGGACGGCTTGTTGTTCCAATATGTGATCTAATGCCATTGGTAATGCTTGTAGGTTTGCCAAACGAGAATAGATCGTCTCCATCTGGAAGAAGGTTTACGGACATGTGTATGCCTGATAGGTCGGCTGCGGCAGGGACGCCGCTGAAATCAAAACTACTCTTTAAGTGAATAGGATTATGGAGTCTATCAATACCTTGAAAATGATCAACTAGGTTGATTCGTCTTAGGGGTGCTACTTGTCCTGGGAACTCGGTTGTGAGGTCTTGTACAGGCTGTCTAATAGATTCAATAATTCTGCCTGCTCTTTCGTGCAGGCGCTGTTTTACTTCTGGCGCGGTAAGCCTGCCAGGAGCATCAAAGTACCCGAAAATATTAACTCCATTAATAGTGTCTAACAATTCGCCAGATTTGAGGAACTGTTTCCTCTCTACGCCCGCCATTATCCTACCTATAGAAGCAGCCTTGTCGGGGTTGGCGAATTCGTGAAGCTGTTTTATTCCGCCGCGTTCTGCACCCTCGACAAGGAACTTTATCGCATCTTCAGTTAGTTTAGTCGAAACTGGCATAGCGTTCCCTGGTCTAGAAGTGGATACCCCTCTAGTAACCTGGTATAATTTATTGAGTTAGTAAAAACTTGTGTCTGCATGCGGCGAGGCCTCCTTCGGGAGGTCTTTCTGCTTCTCATTTGATTTCACATCAATTGGGTGGTATCTTTAGCTCATGCACACACGAGATCCTAGGGGACAAGTCCCTTAGTTTAGCTTCATACAATCGATTCTGAATTGCCCTACTCCTCAATGAGAGAGGAAAGGGAAGCGTGACCAGAAATGGGGATCGCTTTTTTAGTTGTAGAAGTAAAGCGATGACGGCTTACGGTCAGGGAAAAACACGGGTGGGGGGTTTGAAATAGACTCTTAGCGATTCGTCGGGCTAACCTGTACTACAAAGAGAAGAATATCTCCTCATAAAGGGACGACCTACTCAATGCGTGTCTACCAAATCTTCGTGCCGGAACTTAATACGTACGTCAAGTTTAAAGTCTTTCCAGCTGAAGACATCTCCTCCTTCCTAAACGACGTGGGCAATGTAGATGAGGATGAATTCTGTCGTGCCGTCCTTGAGCACTTAGTCTTTAACATGAAGACAGAGATACGTGAATCTCTTAAGATGATGAGCATCGAGTCAGCTAGAGCCACGATCGAGGCTCTTTACAACGGCTGCATAATGCTAAACCCCGGCCTAGATCTAGACCTCTGGGTTTCGATGGCATACTCAAAGAGCTTTGAGAAGCCTACTGAGGAGAACAGCAACGATTTGCATGAAGCCGCGACTGGCCTGTTGGCAGGAACGAAGGTGCCGCTTCCGGCGCCTAAGAAGAAGAAACTATCTAATGCCAAGTTCGTTAATCTGAAGAACGTACTTAGCGATAGGGTCATTGGGCAAGAAGAAGCAATCACCACAGTTTGCAACGCACTAAAGAGATCTCAAGCCGGGCTTAACGATGAGAAGCGCCCTCTTGGGGTCTTTCTCTTTGCTGGGGCTTCAGGAGTAGGAAAGTCTTCACTTGCTAAAGAACTGCATTCTTATCTCTATGGGGATGACACTCCCATTGTGAGAATCGACTGCGGCGAATACCAACACAAGCACGATAACCAGAAGCTGATTGGCTCGCCTCCCGGCTACATTGGGCATGACGATGGCGGCCAACTTACAAACGGCATTATCAAGAACCCCAACACAGTCGTGCTCCTAGACGAGATAGAGAAGGCACACCCCGACATCTGGAGCACTTTCCTTAGAGTCTTTGATGAGGGCATTGCCACAGACTCGAAGGGCAACACAGCAGACTTCCGAAACGCTATTATCATCATGACAACGAACCTCGGTAACGATAAGGTCGTGGAGTCCATGATGGGCAAGAGCACTGGTTTCAATGCTCGCATCGAGAGAACGCTGTTGACGAAGGATCTACCACCCCGAGCAGTAGTAGAGCGCACGACAAATGAGTCAATTCAAAAGCTCTTTAAGCCCGAGTTCCTTAACAGGATCGACTACACGGTGATCTTCAACCACTTGGCACCGCAGGACTATGTTCAGATCGCGGAAATGGAACTTCACCTACTTGATGCTAAGCTTCATAAGAAGGGCATCACCTTCTCGTGGGACGAGCGAGTCACCGAAGCGCTTATTGACCAGGGGGTCGATACGGTTATGGGAGCCCGCGGCATGGCCCAAATCCGTAGGGAGCAAATCGAAACTGTTTTAGCAGAAGCGATTCTCGAGCAGAAAGCGACAAGAGGCACAGTCTTTGAGCTGTCCTTCGATGAGAAGTTCACGCTCCAAGTTCGTAAGCCACGACAAAGTAGGGCAAAGGCCGCTTAGGAGTTACTATATAGCTAGTCTCACAACATGGAGTTATTATGGCGCCTAGAGTAGGCAAGCTAATAAATTGGGCAGGCCACGCCAGCGGCGCAGCTGCGCCACGAAGAGCAGCATCGGCGGAGCGTGCCCTTGTGGGCATTATGAATGAAGGTCGTACAGCTCGTGCGGCAGCGACTAAGGCCCGCCCTGTCGTGCCGTCTTATGCACGAGGGGCAGTTACTCGTACGCCTCAAAGAAGCGGCAGAGCAGCATCCCGTTATCTCTATGCTAAGGGTGCAGCGGGCAACGCCGCAAAGTCTACAAGGACAGCCTTCCACTCTCCCATGCCGCTTCATGGTCCTCCACCCGGAAAAGACCATGGTATTAGGAACGGCTCTAAGATAGCGAACTGGGTCAAGAATCATAAGACAGGACTTGCAGTTGGAGGTGCCGCCGCAGGCGGATTAGGAATAGCACACAATGTAACAAAGTCAGGTAATGGAACCGATAGAACTGGCTACTCGGAGGGAAGAGGTATATACACCTACGGGGGCTAGAGAGAAGGAATTATGTCGAAGAGTAATGACTGGCGTAGCTACGTCAACCCAAACGGGGACTTTGAACTCCCCAACTATTTGTTTAAGATGATTACAGAATTAATGAAGCAATCTCTAGACATGGGAACACTCCTTTCGGATGACCCAGCAAAGCTTCGTGCTTTTAAGGAGCAAACTAAGAAGCAGTTTAAGAGTCGGTGGCTAGAAGCAGCTGAGGCACTAGAGTTCTTTGAACTCGTTGTCCCCTGTACATGTAAGCGAAGCGACTACTGTGAGATCTGCGGCGGGTCAAGATACCTGCTCAATGGTGCACTCTCTCCAGATGAGATGAGAGAGGTAGCCGTATTCTATGGAGCTGAAGCAACCAGTGATCTAGCTGAGAAGCTAGAAAAGGGTCTTCGTAAAGCAGTCCGAGAATTAGAGGCCCTAAATGCATCAACAGTGTCCACGGTGTAGAGACAGTTTACAGTTTATACTTAGCAATTCATTAAACAGCGGTTTAGTGGAGTATGAATACCTTTGTTCTAGATGTCTGGTATTCGTCATTGAAGTATATGACCTAACCGACTTAGTTTGCGTACTGACAGGAGATTTGAACCATGGCTAGTCAAGAAGTTGAAGAGTTTTCCGATAAGTCCAGCTTCATGAAGCACTTTGAGGAGCTTCGCCCAGACTTCTTCCTTAAGGAGATGTACGAGTCTCCCGAGATCAGGGAACAGGTAGCCGAATCCATTCGTAGCAACAACACACGCACTGTGATGTTCTCGTCGATTCCGATGAAGTGCCGCGCAGCTAAATGCGAATTCGCAGACACATGCCCACTTCAGCAGCAGGGCATCGCGCCACTAGACAAGAAGTGCCCATATGAGATGTCTATGGTGTCCGACTTCATGAGCAACCTGATGGAAGATCTGACAGTCGATCCTGAGAACATGGTTGAAGTTTCAATGATTAGAGATCTTGTAGATCAGGAGATTCAGCATATTCGTAAGTCCAACTTCTTGGCACGTGAGGATCTGATCCAAGAAAACGTCATCGGGCTTGATAATGAGAATCGCCCCATCATCAAGAAAGAACTTCACCTTGCTGTTGAGCTAGAGGACAAGATCCTTAAGCGCAAGAAGGAAATCCGCAACCAACTACTAGCTACTCGTGAAGCAAAGGCAAAGGCCGGTCAGGGAATGGTCGACAGTGCCCAGGTAATCTCCCATATGTTTGAAGAGATTCGAGAGGTAGAACTTACTCGTGAGCGTTTGATGCGCGAGAAGCTCGGTACTATTGGACAAGACTCATACATTGAGTCCCAGACTCAGATCATGGATGCCGAAATAGTTGAGGAGTAATAGTTGCGAGACCAATTCCGCGTCCCAGACATGTCCCCACAGGAGGCCACCACCTTCTGGCGTAATTACTCTGAATGGCAAAGCCGCGTAACTGACGCCTTTAGAAATGTCTCTACTGACATAGAAGAGACTGCCCTTACTGAGCGCACGGCCATGAATATGACCGACATGCTCAACGCTCTGCCCTATCAGCAGCGTCAAGATCTTTTGCTCGATTACCGCCGCCTCATTAAGTTTGATGACATGATGGATAAGGCTAAGGCCACGGGCGGGCTGCGCGATATTGGCAAGGGCCAGTATGGCATGTTGAAGAAGTTTGTTATCGATCCCGAGCAGATTAAAGAAGGCAATCCACTAGCCCTTCTTCTTAATCGCATGAACATTCAGCATGACCCATTGAGACCACTCAAGAAAGGTATGGGTCCTGAGGCTGAACATTACTTTGGTTCTAACATCCTGCGCATGGATGCTATTAAGGCTGCTCGGAGATCTAAGGTTAACGCTGAATCCGTAATCAAGGGTGGCAAGAAGGTATTCATCTTCGACACTGAGACAACTGGCCTTGCTACTGATATCTCTGGGGTACGTGAGGTCGGTGGTGGCATGTACTCTATGCAGGGTGATCAGCTTGTTGCCAGACCTATGGAGACGGCCCACTTTAAGACAGCTAAGATGGAGATGGGCTCTATTTGGAGTCCTGACCTGAACAAGACCATAAGTCTAGGTGAGGATGAAGCCATGAAGGCTGGCTCTCACATGGGTATTGTTACTGGCTCTGGTGATGAGTTTGCCGAAAAGCTTATTCCATTCCTGAAGAACATCATAGAGGCAGACCACATCGCTGGTCATAACGTAGAGTTCGATATCCGTCAGACAATGATGAACCTGATGAGAACGGGCGCCTACAAGAACGGGGCAACGGTTCAGGGTCAGGATATCCGATCTCTTGTAGACGATGCTATGAAGAAGATTGGTGATGGCCGCCATCTAATCGATACTCGTGAGCTTTTGATGCAAGTCATGCCTAAGTTGGACCTTGCACCAGAACTCAATAACGCAGGCAAGCTAGCTCCATACTCCCTTGAGAACGTCATGCTAAGAACCGATTTGGCTAGACGCATGATAGCTGATATGGGTGACGACGCGGCAAAAGAGTTCTTTACTGGTGGCGCCCAGCACAGTGCTGAATACGACACCACGATTACCGCCTACATGATGAAGTATCTAACCGATGAGGCTAATCCTCTTAAGTATGGTCGTGGCCTGTTAGCCCGTACTGGACTCGAAGGTATAGTCCGCGCCAACACCATTAAAGCAGGCGCAAACATTCCAACGGCCCACATCAAGGACATTACTCACCTAGATCCAGCATTGTTTAGGGAGATCCTAGAAGGAAAGTATCAACATCCCCTAGAGATCTTTAGTACGAAAACTGGTACTCCTGTTGATCTATCTAGTCAGACTCCAGAAGAGTGGATAGCTAAGCTTTCGAAGAAGACCGAAACTGACCTCGTGCTCAAGTCTAAGTTGACTTATATGGAGCAGCAGATCTGGGCTTCTCGCCGGGCTAGGGAAGTTACTCCAGCCACAGGAATAGGCGTTGGCGAGATAGTCGGGGGTCTTGGCCAGTGGCGCAGAGCATCGGGCATTGACACTCCCTACAAGGGGTTCTTGAATAGGGATTCAACTCTCTTCAAGATGGGAGAGCACCCAGGAGAAGCAGCTTACGCCGACATGGTTGATTCAATGGCTGCCTTGGGGAACCAGTTTGCAGATCTGTCTCCAGTTGAACGCCAACTCACTGGGGCGCTATCTCAAGCAAGCGCGGCACAAACAGGTGTTATGACTAGGCTTGGCAAGGGAGTCCAGAGAACCCAAGGAGTAGCGGACGACCTCGGCATCCTGCATTTCGCCGAACAAGAGAAGGTCTATGGCATGGAGAGGGTGGGGCAAAACGTTTCCATGCCTCTAGACATGCTCAAAGCAGCAGAGGCGCACATCTCAGAAGGGATCCCTTCTGCTAACTACGACCCCATCACTCAGTCTAGATTCTTAGCCGAAGACGGCGAAGCACAGATGCTTAAGTTAAGTCCTTTCGAAACCCCCGAAGGTAAAGCGCTTAACCTGTCCTATGAGCTTCATGGACAAGATGAGGCAGATAGGTTAGCTAACTGGGTTAGTGGGCTAGCTCCAGACACCGAGATCTATGGTCGTACTTTGTCCTCTTATGGACTAGAGGACACTAGCCAGATTCTGAGGTTGGCAGAAAACATCCGAACTCGTGGCACAGAGTCAGGCATTGCCGTTGGCTATATGAAGGGTGAAGCTGGTGAACACGCACACAAGGCTATGGAATCTATCTTTGGATCTGCAAGAGATCGCGATCGACCACCTTTGAAGGTGGTTTACTCAGATAGTGGAAATGGCGCAGTACAAACAGGGCCAGCTATTCTTGATAGCTTTATGGAAGCCGGAGAAAAAGAAGGCCTTAGGGCAAAGGTATATAAGGCAGCTGAGCAATTTGGTGAGGTAGCAGACCACTTTGAAAGCAGGGGAAACTTCGCTAGATTTACCGCCCAGCAGAAGAAGGCTCGTCTTGGGCAGATTAGCAAGGGTATTGGCGATATGTTCCATGAGGGCAATTTCACTGACATATATGACATAGTTAAGGGCAAGGCAAGCACACCCAGAGGAAAGCTTGCGATCGGCGGAGCAGCTTTGGGACTTAGTGCGTACTATATGTTTAGAAGACACAAGGAGAGGGAGCCTTACCTAGAGCCATTTGATGCTCGTCCTATCGAGAACCCTAACCCTCCCCCAAGAATCATAGACCAGCCCGAACAGCAACAATCAAGAATGAATCCAATGGCTACAGGTGAAGTTGTGAGCACTCTAGATAGAAACAAGACAGGCCACACCAAGATGGGTAGCGGCAAGTATAGCAACCTATATGGAGGTGCAATCTAATGTTCGATCCAAAACTGTTCTGGAACCTAGGAAAGACAGTCTTTTCTACGGAAAAGGGAGCCGGTATATCACATGGCTTGAAGGGTGTAGGCAAAAGAATGGGTGGAGCTGCGAGCAGATCAGCGACCAAAGCAAATACCGCCCGCATGACCAAGGGCTACATGTATGGCACCGCAGCTGCGATTCCAATTGGTGTAGGTGCGGCGATTGCTTCTGAACATCCTCTTCAGGGGATTGTAAATAACGTCGAAGATATGGCTTGGGGCGATCCCTCTCTGGAGGACCAGGGTATTAGGGGCAGGGATGTTGACAATAGGGTACTAGGTCATGACATATCATTCGCTGACATGTTCCTACCAAATCGCCTTAACCCCGATCGCTGGTCCCTTGGGGCCATTCCAAGCTATGGAGCGCTCAGGGACTCTCTTAGTATGGAGAACATTAGAAACACTGCCTCGTGGGACAAGAATCAGTTAAAGACATCAAACAAGGCGTACGATATGTCAAAGCGTCAACGCGAGTTTGTTGATGCCAGAGGAGCAGGAACTAACGAATATTTTGATGATCGAATGGGCATCCCATATCGCCCATCGGTCACACGCGGCCCTATTTACTCTAGTGGCGATCAAGTGCTTGGCATGTATAACAGGAGACATAGGTAATGATAGTTGATCCTAACACGGGTGAGATAATTGATGAGGGTGCCTCTGCGAACTCCTTTGGTCAACAAGTTGTAGCTAACGTAGGTAAGGACGTTAACTCAAATCGCCTTATCGCCATGTCCGAGCACGTGCCCACCGCTAAGGTGTCGGCTGGCTGGAACGCTTTCCGTGGTGAGAGAACTATTCTAAAGGGCCTTGGACGTAAGTTCCCAGGCGCCGCGACAACCAAACCCGGTGTTAGTGGAATGGTACGTGGAACTCTCCATCCTTCTAACTGGACAAAGATGCCCAGCTACGAAGCATTGGGTACCTTTGATGGGGCAGAACACTACACTCCTTTCAATATGCTCAGTAGCCATTTCGTCAACAAGCCTATGGCTAAGCTCGTTGGTAAGGGTATCAACTCTGGTTCTGGTATCGGAAACAAGATTGCTAGCCACACCCTAAGCAAAGCAGATATTGCCAGCATTAAATCAGGTGAGAAGGCCGCACCTGAAATGTTTAGTGGCGGTGTGTATTCTCGCATGTCTGCTTCTGCTAGGATTGCTGGTTGGGGAAACAGCGACGCAACCGTAGCAGCACGGTATGCAAAAAATGGCGCAGCCTTTCTAGCTAAGACAGACCCAAAGCTTCTAAGCGCAGCCGAAAAGACATACGGTAAAGGCTTGGTCGGAGCAAGTAAGGCAGAGCTGGCCGATGTTCATATGATGTCGGTTAGGGGGCCAGGAAGCCAGTGGATAGGCGGATATCTCCGAGGGGCCAGTGGTGGAGGCGTAAACACTCCCACGATGCTCGGTCACGCAGCTGAAGCAGGATCAGAGCGCTTCGCCTTTGAACGCGGTATGAATACCGCTACGAGGCATCTAGCAGACGCTGGTCTTAAGCGTGTTGGTGGAAGACTAGCAGTTGATGCGACCACAGATGTCGGTGAGAAGCTGGCCGCCAAGGGAATCGAGAAGGTTGGCCTCAGAACACTTGGTACGATTGCTGAAGAGGCTGGAACCAAGATCGCTCTGAAAGCTGGACTTGGTATGGGAGCTAAGGCCATTGGTATGGCTATCCCCGGTGTCAACGTGGTTATGACCGCCATGATGGCATACGACATTACTAAGATGGGTATCGCCGCCATGAAGGGCGGGGCCGAGTTTGCAAAGGACGCGTACAAGTCATTCCAGGGATCCCTATATAAGCCAGCTATGGGAATGGGCTATAGGGACACAGAAGTCGCGGCAACATCAAGAGCCCGCGGCGTACAAGCAATCCAGAACAGTCGCCTTAATGCCAGGTCGGCACTAGGCTCAGAAGCAGCTCCACTGGCTGCTCATTTTGGATAGTGATAGAATAGGATAGCATGGATCTATTAAAGGGTAAGACTATTGAATTCAGAGAAAAGCTCGCTCGCCTTACTCGTGAGCAGCTTCTCGACCTCATAGCCACCCAAGACCCAGAAATGCGTATGCAGGTCAACCGTATCGAGTGGGTGTTCGCCAACAAACTACAGCACCTCGCTTGGACTGACGGTACTCCTATTCTTGGTCGCTTATTCACAAACGAGGAGCTGGCTCTTCTCATCGACGAGCCCTTCCAGATCAATCCTGAGTGGACTAAGCTTGGATTGAGCACTGTGCAGCAGCGTCAACTCCATGTCTCCTCTGATCCTATTCTATGGGCCAAGGAGTTCCTGGGGCTAGAGCCTCACGTATATCAGATTATGATTGTTAGGCATCCATCGCTGAAGAAGGTCCTTCGAGCAGGTCGACGTCTTGGCAAGACATTCTCTATGGCTATCTTGGCGTTACATTACGCTTATACCACGATGAATGGCCGCGTGTTGATCCTTACGCCCATGAAGACTCAGGGCGCTCTAATCTACGAAGAGATCATGAAGTTCGTTAAGGGCGCTCCTGCTATTGGGGACTCCATAACCAGAAACGTCACGAGCCCCCAGTATGAGGTAAATCTCTCTAACGGGTCTACTATTCGCTTCTTCTCAACGGGCATGAAGAGCGGCGGCAAGTCAGACGTCACTCGTGGCCAGGAAGCCCACATGATCATCCTGGACGAGTTGGACTACATGGGCGACGATGACCTAGAAGCTGTCTTCGCTATGCTTACAAAAACCGCAAAGAACCAGCCAGACAAAACCCTGATCGGTGCCTCGACTCCTAGTGGGCGAAGGGCCGTATTCTGGAGATGGTGCAATGGGCAGATTTTCCGAGAGTTCTACTACCCTTCATACTGCAACCCTCAGTGGGACGCTGAGACAGAGGAGTTCTTCCGCTCAGAGTATACAGAGATGGGTTACCGTCACGAGATCGAGGCTGACTGGGGAGAGGATGTTGACGGCGTATACCCACGCAAGTATGTGGACATGGCGTTTTATTCAAACGAGTGGGACTATCTACCGCAACGTGAGCGTAATGACACCATCTTCGTTATGGGTGTGGATTGGGATAAATATGGTGCAGGAACTAACATTGTTGTTCTAGAGGTCTTCCCCAAAGATCACGCCCAGGCTGATATGCGCGGCAAATACAGAATTGCATTCCGTGAGGAAACAAAGAGAGAAGAATACTCTCTTATGAAGGCTGTTGATAGAATCATTGAGCTTGACAAGATCTTCCAATTTAAGCATATCTATGTTGACCGTGGTTATGGTGAAGTCCAGGTCGAGATGCTTCACAAGTATGGCATCGACCATCCCCTCTCTGGCATGGAAAAGAAGGTTACTGGTGTCTCCTTCGCTGAATCTATCGAGGTTCGCGACCCATACATGATGCAGAAGGTCAAGAAGGAAGTTAAGCCTTACATGATCGACAATCTGCGTCAGTTCCTGGAGAAGCAACTAATCAAGTTCCCTGAGCATGACGAGCAACTCTACATGCAGTTGATCTCCTATGTCGTAATCAGGAAGACCATGCTGGGCCGCCCCGTGTTCGAGGCCCCAGCAAATATTGGAGACCACGCTCACGACGCTCTCATCCTTGCCTGTCTAGCTATTACCCAGAACTATGGCGAGCTTCTTCAGATGAACTACGCCACGGACTCATATGTGGTGTCTAACCACTCCTTCTTAAACACTATCGAACTAAGCAGCAATCCCAATGTTCGTCAAGAGCAAGAAGAGCTGATTGAAGATGTGTATGGAAGTAAGAGCGCGGCACCGGTCAGGATTTCAAGACCAGGAGCCGGTATGGGCAATCGAAGAAGTCGTGGTGGGGTTAAGAGGAGCATGTTCTAATGGCAGACACTAGAGGCAACGAGCCGAACTACTCCGGTCTGCCCAACGAATATATTCCTCAGCTTGGCCAGAATACCTCTGTCGTCCGTTCAAACAGCGCAGAGAATTATGAGGGCTATCATGACATAAATCTTCTGCGTCAACTCTTAGAGACCCTAAAAAACGAGACGTCATCAACAATACTAGCATGCTCCAATATGCTAGAGGGCTACAACCTCCAAACGTTAACTACTTCAATGCAGGACGCCCAGAAGAGTGATTGGCCAGCTGACTTAGGCGACCCCAAAGACTATATATCGTATCACCAATACATGGCATACGAGAACCTCGATACACGAGGCGCAAAGTATGTACGCAAAGCTTACGAAGACACAATACGTGGCCCAGCTGGGACATGTGCTTTAGATGTCAGTATTATCTCAACCGAGATTCAACAAGAGACTATTAGAATAGAGGGCTTTCTAGATGGATACATTGGTAGCGTAGATGATTCAGCAGAATACAGGATACTCGAAGCATTCCAAGACTGGGCGTTCACGGCTCTTAAGTATGCGAGGATCTACAGGGGCATCCTCGATTCGAAGCACGAAGAGTCAGCAAAAATTCCAGAACAAGATGTTACGCGACTCTCCCAAGAAGAAGCAAAATCATTCCAAGCTCTTTTTAAGACCAAGCTAAATGGTTTCAATGATGAGCTTATCCGTACTCTCGATGACATCAAGAAAGAGTTCGAATTCCAAGATCACTTCTATGATAACTTCTTGGGTCCTGGACTTAAGTTCCGCCTGACATACACCAATACCCTTAGTGGCAGTACGGTGGGTGGATTCTTCGGTAATCAAGCCGACGCCGCAGCAAAAGTGTTCCACGAGCATCTTCAGTCTGCTGTTGGTGATCAGATCAAGCGTAATGAGTTATTCGATCGCAGGTTCAACGAGCTTGAGGTCAGAATCAAGGCGCGCAATGCCTATGTCGCTTACATCAATCAACTCTCAACTCAGGGTGCGCCACTTAGGGTACCCTTTATAGAGGCTTCTATTACCCAAGAAGAGCGTGATGGCTTTAAGGCTTATGGCGAAGCCACAGCAGCAGTAATCGCGGCAAAGAATAACTTCAAGTCTTCTCACTTTGATTTATCAGATAGAGACGCCGATAAGGCCCACGAACAATATATCCTAAAAGCAGGGGACACTATTACGGGTGACCTCGATGCTGAGGTTGGCATCATGTTTGACAAGGTGGATGTTGACGAGCATCGCCATAAGGGTAAGGACGTAGATAATACCCACCAGATTGATGGTGACGATATTGTTAAGGCTAGTCTGCCTTCAAATGTGGTTTGGGAAGATGAGCCAGTATGTACCCCAGTAAATTTGCGACTACTCAATATCGCCACTCGGGTGATTCCTCCGGGCGTTACTAGTGTTATAGGCCAGATAGCTTGGGATACCTGTAATCCTAAGCTTATGTACGAAGTAGAGTTAGTCCCCATGGAAGAGAAGGCCGCACCATGGTGGGTTGATACGTTGAAGAGTTTGGGGTAGGAATGGCGCTAACTTATGTAGGGAGTGCAACAGGACTAACAGGCACATCGACACCAAGTCTTGGCGCCACCATTAATACCCCCGCAGGGGTAGCTGTTGGGGATCTGGTTATATCTACGATTAATTTCGGTCCTAATACTCCAGCGATGTTCTCTTCTTTATATGTTACAGTGTATTTGTTGAGCTACGCCCAAAGCGGATCCTTCGACAATACTGTTTGCATTTCCTACATTTATGATGGCAGTGACTATTTCATTACATACGAATACCTGTCTGGCCCCCAACATGTAGAGAACCTAGCCGTCGCTACCACTATGGCCTTCCACAGTGATACCTACCCCAATAGGGCCGTGGCAACCTGTGTGGTGGAAACTCTTTCAACTGGTGGCTTTACGCCGTCAGAAGGATTTATCACAGACGACATTCATGTCTACTGTATTGGCGCCACAGACGTCCCCCCTGGTAGTTTTACGGCACCTTCTGGAACCACTGTCACACAGTCTAGTTTTGGGGCTAGAGATGATGGACTAGGTGACGTTGAAGATCAGATCTTTGGTGTAGAAATGGCTATGGATTTGGAGGGCCCGAATTCTACCCAAACAGTAACTTGGGGTGTAACTGGTAACGACATACATACTTGGGGATTTAGGATCTCTGAAATTGAGCCAGCTGATCACAGCACAGACAGGCCCACCGACGATCGAGCAGTCGCTTCTGGCCTAGACTATTTGGTCTATACAGATCCAGGAGAGCTTCTTGTTAACAAGTACAATTGGTCTACAGGCGAGAGCAGCACTTTAGCAGGAGGCTCTTTCCAGAGCCTGACAGATATTACCCTATTTTACAACACACAGTTTGCCTATGTTTGTGACTATGTGGGGCAGAAGATCTTTCAAGTCAATAGCGCAGTTAATGCAAGTCCTGTGACAACCGAGATATTCGATTACGCTCCGCTCTATAGATTTCCTTTTAGGGTAGACGCCTGTACTGGTACTACGCCTAACGAATTATATGTGCTAGATATTAGCTTCTCAGAATTAGGGGTAGACCCCACATATACGAATCTCACTAAGATTACATTCGATGGATCAAACTGGGTCTCTCAGATCCTGCTTTCAATTCCTCGTGAGCTTCCACTGGATCTGGCCGTCGCCCCCAATGGCGTAGTGTGGATTCTGACAGAGAATGACAATTCGCCCTTCTTGTATAGGTGGACGCCTAGCGGGAAGATTGCAATCGACGCCTATGGCAGCACACCAAATGCTAATGGCTCTAACCCCAGAAGACTTACGGCGAAGGCTGATGGATCCGCCTATGTAACTTTTGGCTACGCAGAATATCAGGGTGGAGGAAACGTATAATGTCTTACAATTACTTGGCGAAAGTCGCCTACGAAAATGACCCCAGTGGTGTTTGGGAGATCCTGGCTGGTCAACCAGATTCCGGCGCTGACACCCCGGTGGATGGTAAGGCTATTGGTGGGGCAGACTTTGGGGATACTGACGACATCGCATCGGTGGTAGACAACGTAAATAGGCCCCCTTTCCCACTAGAGGAGGATGATAGGGTATACTTAATAGACTCAGAGAAACTGAGAGTTTACCATATCAAAGATTCAATGAATTTCCATAGGGGCGCATAATGAGTGGCTTTTCTGACACATATGAACAATCGATCTTGAGCCACGTTTTCTGTTCTGACGTAGTCGGCACTATCATGACACGGCCAGAAGCTATTTACATGTCACTTCATATAGCCGATCCGACTGATAGCGAACTACTAAATACAGAACTGACAGGTGGTAGCTATCTACGCCAGCATGTTACGTTCCTGCCAGCCGCAATGGACGATAACGATCGTGGCTATGTGACTAATCGTATAGAAGTAAATTTCCGTAATCTACCATCAGGTACGATTACCCACATAGGGCTATGGGATGCCGGAACAGAAGGCGATCTCATTATCTCTGGTACTATCTCCTCGATCTCTGCTACGCCATCAACATCGATCGCACTTAATACTGGGGACGAAATTGCGGTCCTCGCAGAAACACTAAAGGTCTATCTAGATTAGAAGGTAACATGTCAGCAACAAACGCCGCAGAAAACATCCTGCTCGATGCCATGTTTGGGGACGCCAGGTGTGCCGCAGTATCCAGCACACTACAGTTTGCCCTATATACGGCCACGCCAGGAGAAGCTGGGGGTGGCACAGAGGTATCGGGCAACAACTACGCTCGTGTAGCTGTTAGTAATGACAATACTATGTGGCCTGTCGCATCAGGCGGGGTTAAAGCAAACGGCGCCCAGATCGTTTTCCCAACCGCTACCGGATCATGGGGCACGGTTACACATTGGGCCATCTTTGATGGCGGCACCATGCTAGTATATGGGGCGTTGGCTTCGGCTGTATTGCCAGTAGCGGGTAATGCCCCCTTCTTCGCTGTTGGGGATATTCACATCAATTGTGATTAGGGGCTACTATGGCTGTAACTATCTTCGAAGGCCAAGAAAACGATATTCTCAAGTGGATCTGCAAGAGGACGGGGGGCGATAGCCCTGGCTTCTACTACGGCGAAATGTGGGACGACACAGGTCACCTTATTGTTCCAAACGTAGGGGGCTATCCTCTAGAGGTCAGCACGAGCCTGCCCGATGGTAGGGGTGGCTCAGTTAACGCGAGCGGCAACTCCGCTGACCCAACCTATTCTTGGGCCCAAGCACAGTTTACTTGGCAGGACCTTCCAGCCTGTAACATAGCAGAGCTAAGGTTTTATAGTGCATATGGTATCGAGACGTGTCGCATGCCAGTAGTCCCAAACATTACAGTTTCATCGGGTGATAACCTGTATCTCTGGGATACTAGTCCGGCAGCCCCAACAGATGGTGTTTACCTGTATTTTAAGACATCAACTGGTGTTGTAGATATTCAGACCTCTTCAGAAATGCTGACAGCCTTTAGCGCATTTTCGATTACCTTAGAGCCTGTTGGAAGGTATCTTATCCTGTATAACGGAGGAACTGCTATTACCTTGGGTCCCGATACCGAATACAATGACCCCGTTTGGGTAACAGTCGCCGGGGGCGGAATGACAAATTCAAAAAAGGTTATCTGGAACGATATGCCAGCGTGCACAGTTACTCATTGGTCTATCTGGAGTAACGCCGATCAATTCTTTCGCGCCCCCCTAGCATCATCAGTATCTGTATCGGCAGGAGACAAGTTTGTCTTCGAGGCAGGCGACCTACTACTTAGGGCTCAGGGTATCTAATGGCTGAATGGAATTATGGCACTTACGTTGATAGGGATCTGGCCTACTGGGCTATGACTGGAATACAAGGTGTCTACGCCTATCCTAGTGGCGATCCTGGCACGGCAAACATAACAATGTACACCATCCCTCACCTAAGGGGCACGGGGTACGACCCTGTTTCGGCCTTAGGTACAGACTGGACCGCTGGGAGTAGCACTGCAACCAACGATGTCGAGTATCTCTTTAAGAACCTGCCCGAAACCGAGATCACAGGTGGGACCCTTACCTATAATCTTGCCTTCACTATCACTGGAATTCCCGTCGAGGAAGGGGACAGATTCCGGATACCTGTGGGAGCGTTGACCCTAGAGATGATAGACGGTACGAATTATCCAGGAGGACCGCCCGTCAAGTGTTCGCCCTATTTGTTTGGACGATTCATTGAATACCTTTTTGGTATGGAACCTCTCCCCACCGAGGAAAGATATCTGGGTCTTCATGATTCAGAGGTAGAAATCGCTGGTGGCGGATATGCTCGTTATCATCTAGTCGGAGGCACGTACGCCAGCTTTGACGGGCGCCAGCTAGCCTTCTATGACGTACCTACTGCAACTATTGATGGCTGGGGTATCTATGATGCTCCTACGGGTGGAAATCTCCTGCTTTATGGCAGCTACGAACAGGCCCAAAATGCTGTAGCGGGCGATGCATTCCTTCATAGGATCAATGCGGCTACCTCATTTACAGTTTTGGATGTTCTATAATGACCACTATCTATGACCGCGTAGAAGGGGAAGTTGAACTAACTCCCACCGCAACAGGCGGAACAGAGCCTACAGTTACAACAGACATGCCGGATACAACAATACAGTTCCGGTTTAATATGCAGGCCCCCGTGGATAGCTTTCTCTTAAAAAGGCTGGGCGGAGCGGGTGCGGTATCAAATATTGCCATCACCCAGTCAACCGCGCATCTGCTAGACAAGAATAGGCTCTACTCGGGAACCTCAGATATTGCGATCACCGATACGACGAGACTCCGTAGAGATATCAATATTCTTGAGCCCGATGATGCTGATATCACTATAGGCCAGTATGGTAAGATTTCTGGTGCGATTAATATTGATCACTACTTCACCCTCCAAGGGGATATCCGTGCTCTGGGCGGAATAGAAACTACTTCTACTCCAGTAATCTCTAGGGCTCAGCCTTGGTGGGATCATGACTATATGTATCGTAGAAAGTTGGAGTTCACCACCTATCCTACTGGCCTTCCCGAAGACCATCCCGTCACCGCTTATATCCCTAGAAATATTTACTACCAAGGTAAAGTTCGCCAGGACTACGAAGACCTTGAAGTTGTCTATCTAGAGACTGTAGTGCCAGAGAATTGGATTATTGTAGGTCGCAACGTAATTGAAGAGGAGTACAAGCTAAAGATCGAGACATACCTTCCCGTAGATATAGACGGCAATACCTTAGATGTTAGTAGGTTATTCGTATACTATGGAAACCCCAGACTTACGGACGCGATTTCTCGCCCCTCTTATACGTTGGATGAATGGCCACTTACGGCTACTTATGAGTCTAAGTATGTTACTTATACTAGAGAGTGGGTAGATGGAGTTTCTGACACCCCTAGAGAGAAGGCGGTGTTCGTGTTTTATGGCCCCCATGCACGAGTTAAGTGTATGGTAGGTCCAGAAGAAGGTATTGTAGAGTTCCAAGTAGATAATGACCCCTGGGTTTCGGTAGATCTATATGATCATGTTACCGCCTCTGAACAGATAGTCTTCACCACAGAAGAACTTGATGCAGGAAGGCACCAACTAAGGGTAAGGGTAACAGGCCAGAAGAACCCGACCTCTACAAGTACAAGAGTTCGTATTAGGGAATTCAATTACCGTAATCACTCTACTTGGGTAGACATTAAGGAAGAGCACGATGAGACCCTTCTTTGGGGTGGATCGATGGTAGGTGTTTAATGGCATATGAGCCAGCCCCAGACAACTTAGACCTAGTGCTAGAGAAGTCCGTCGGGCTGCCCCACGTTGACGGATTTGATTGGGAGATTAAACGAACACTGCAGTCTCTACTGCCAGGTGTTAGATACTCAATCCGCGTACGCGCCTACAACCATTTTAACGTCTACTCTGGTTGGTCAGATGCCCTTGAGTTTACCGCCCCCTTTGACACTGGGCGACCAGTAGCAATAACTGGTCTTCATAGCACCTACGAGACGGCAGACATTATTGCTGCGTGGCACGCACCCACAAGAACGACCGATGATAAGACTTGCAATAACATTGACCACTACGAAGTCCTATTGGAATTTAAGGATGGTAGTGGTGGCCTACAGATTACTCGTACGTACATCTCAGCTATTACCAACTTCACCCTAGGCTTCTATCAGCAGCTACTTGACAATGAGACTGTTTACCCTATAGTCGACATAACCGTTACAGCCGTTACCACAAGCGATAGTCGCTCGGATCCCGTGACAATAACAGTCACGAACTCACCTCCTTCCGTTCTGCCGTTCGAGTCCGTATCTCCAAGTACCTCGGGTATCCAGATTGTTATGAACGTACCTAATACGGTATTGGACTTCGATCATTTTGTCCTAGAGTCGTCACCCAACCATAACGGTCCTTGGACCGAAATCTATAGCGGCTCTTCTGATGTTTACACCGATGTATTTCTTGAGGCCACGTTTAGGTACTACAGGCACTACGTCGTAGATAAGCTGGATCAAGAATCAGTACCCTCAGATGTGAGGGGCGCGGAGTCTCTGTCTCCATTTGCTGGTAGTGTCGCCATGTCAGATCTTACCGACGTAGACTTGACTGGCCTCCTTCAGCCCTCCGTATTGGAGTGGAATGGAACCGCCTGGGTTCCTGTCCAGTACAACATTCTTTCAACAGAGAATGTACAGGATATCATCGGTGCGCTTTTAGTTGAAGGGGACAACGTCACCCTGGATTATGATGATGCAGGTAATACCCTAACTATTAGCTCTACTGGTGGTGGCGGGGGAGGGGTTGACCTAGAGGAATTGCAGGACGCTGTCGCGGCAATGCTTCAAGAGGGCGACAATATCACCCTAACTTACAACGACATTGCTGGCACACTAGTCATTGACTCAACTGGTAGCGGTGCAGCCCTGAGCTTCAGTGCCGTAGTAGGAGATGGGGTTACTACAGACATAACAGTGGTTCATGACCTTGGCACCGAGAACTTTGTGTTTAGTATGTTTGACTACACCACAAGCCAATCAGTCCTTAATGAGCAAGTTACTATCATCGACGAGAACACAATAGAGATCAATTTCGGTGCAGCCCCAGATCTCAATTCTCGTAAGATTGTCATAGTTGCCGCAAATTCAGTGACCGACGCGCACCTGTACCCACTAGAAGACTTGTACCCACTAGAAACACTTTATCCGTTAGGTTAGAATATGGCATATGATAAGCAGACATGGGCGAATACAGCAGGAGGAAATACACCCCTAAATGCTACTCGCCTAAATCACATGGAAGACGGGATTGAGGCCGCCTATATTGAATTTGCTACGCCCTTCGCCACGCCAACAAGCACCGACCAATTTATGGTCTATCGAGACGGTGCAACACCCAATCACGGTAGGATCGAATATGCTGACATGCTCCAAAGCGTGCCTAAGATCGCAGGGTTTCTAGACGCATCGCTTAACCCTGATTATCCTGCAGCAGAACCGGGTGACATGTATGGCATCACCAATGACGGAAAGATCGGTGGTCCTAGCGGGTTAGATGTCAGGACGGGCTTTTTCGTACTGTGCCTCGTTGCCAATCTGGGGGGCACGTACGCATCAGTTGGTACTAGCTGGCTTACGATTGACATCATCAAGGAACTACCTGTTGGCGGCACGGCTCATGCTGTTCTGTCAAAGAAGACTGATTCTAACTATGACGTAGAGTGGGCTACTCCTCACCTCTCGGCCACAATCCATGGAGCAACACCTTACTACCCTGCTTTAAGCAGCGACGAAATGCTCCTATACAGAAACGGCGCTACCCCAAATACGGCTAAGGTTACTGTTCAGACTGTAACCGACTTCATCAGTGATAGCATTGGCACGAGCGTCGAAACCTTCACAACTCAAACTGGCAGTTACACATTTGTACTGGGCGACGCAGAAACCTTGGTCGAACTAGATAAGGCTTCTGGTTCAGCTAACTTCACAGTGCCACCTAACAGCTCTGTAGCCTTCCCTGTGGGTACGCGAATCGATCTGGCACAGTATGACGCTGGTCAGCTTATTGTCGTAGAAGGCGCTGGTGTAACAGTCATCGTAACCGCCCTGTATACAGCAAGCCTTCGAGCTGCAGGAAGCGGCGCAACCCTCTTTAAGCGTGCAACTGATGAATGGTATCTATTTGGAGATCTGGAAGCACTGTAATGAGTAGATCGAACTTAGGGATTGTAGCATCTTCAAGAGTTCTTGACGCTGGACCGCCTCCTAGCGGCGATGAGTGGACAGAGAACTTTCCTGGTGCATCTCCTGGCGACAATGGTTTCTTTCATTGGCTACGAACACGCATGGGCACCGTAACCGAGACGTCGATGGCCCAGAATGGTGGACAAGCCAAGACGATCGGCAGTGGAACGGGACTGTCGTACGCAGACACCTATCCGTTCTACCGCTGCACCGACAACCGCGACGGTGGCGGTGGTTCCGGTGGCCTCGCCAACATGAGCATCAGCCTCGAAGCAGACGACGAGTGGTTTGGCTGGGACCTCGGGGCGAACATGACGATGGATGTTGACAAGTACAGCCTGCGCTGTGCCTATCCGTCTATCTCCCCGCGGTCATGGGAGGCTGAGTGGAGTGACGATGGGTCGAGCTGGACCAGCTTTGATTCCCACACCGCTGACACAACCATGCCGTCTGGCACCGACGCCTGGTATTCGTTCACACCAGGGACCCGCTCTGGCCCGCACCGCTACTTCCGCTTCCGCGTGACCGGCGCCTGTGCCGATGGTCGCCACTTTTTCGCCGTGTCCGGCGTCGAGTTTTACGGCGACGCCGACCTCGTGCTCCCGGCCGTCACGGGTACCGACCTTCGCCTATATCCAGGCAATGTCAACGGGACAAATGGGGTCAACGGATACCTGGCTCGATTGAGAAACACGACTTCCTACCTTCACGCCGAGTCGGGCTCAGCGGCGGTGGCCGGTGGGTCCTTCGGTCGTGGTCTTGTGGAAGCGGACGGCACCCCGGTCTTCGCCAACGGCGACTTCAACCAGCATTTGACGGAACCAGAGTGGCTCAGCATCAGCTCTGGTTACGTCTCCGCCATTGCCCCCGGCACCTTCCCCGGCGGATACTGGTCCGTCAACTATGGCGCTCGGCGCGCTATTATCCCCACCGCCTACACGTTCGCCTTCCGAGAGACGTATGCCGACTATCTGACGAAGTGGAAGTTTGAGGGGTCCAACGACGGTAGCACTTGGACCACCCTCGACGACCAGTCGGCCCAGATCGACACATTCTCTCGTTACCGAGAGGCATATCAAACGCTTGCGTTCTACGAGGTGTTCTCCGTTGCGCCCCAGGCGACAGCGTTCCAATACTTCCGCATCTACGCCGTCGATGGACCTCAGCCGAGCGAAACCTCTATCTCCAGCTTCAACATCTTCGGCGATCTCATCGAGACGTCGCCGACCCTCGCATCGGGAGCCACCCGCTACGAGCAAGCGGGCGCCATCACTGGCTGGGACGGCATCTGCAACGCCCACGCCCCGACCATCACGTCGACAGCCCTCTACTCTGATGGGCGCACGCTGTCGCTCCTTCTCGATCACTCGCTGTCCGACTCTGTCCTCTTGGACAACGTGCCGAACAACTGGTTCCAGCTCGATTGGGGCAGCGCCACAGTGCGACCCGAGACGATCGTGCTGGGGTCCGAGCACAACTACAACTGTATCCTGCTCTCCTTCGTCATCGAAGGTTCCAACGATGGCGGCTCTAATTGGACGACGTTGAGGTCTTGCAGTGGTGGGTCGGCGCCAACGAACAGCCACGCTTGGCGTAGGGCCAACTCTGCCCTGGCTGTTCATGTCAACAGTGATGTCGCCTACAACATCTTGCGAGTGCGCCAAACGGGGGTCAACGCGGCGGGGTACAACTACATGGGTCTGTCTGAAATCGAAGTGTACGGCGACTATCATTCGTAATTCCGTGTTTGACGACGACTCAAGTTTAGGGTTATAATAGATCCTATGACTGAAGAGAATAGCACACCGGACCCCGAGACATCAATTGGGTCAATTCACATTGATGTCCTCGGCAATCAGATTAAATACGAAACAGAAATGTCATTACCTGAGGTAGTCTTTTGGTTAGAGGCCCTTAAGTCTCTAATCATTGCGCAGATCTGGGAAGGCGAACCTGTATAAGTAGATAAACGAGCCCTCCTTGTGTGGGCTCGTTTGATATGGGTTACTACTTCATTAGGTTCAAGTAACTTTATATAGGTTGACTCAGAGGGTGTATAAATGGCCATTCGTGATTATCTGCCGTCTCTTAGGACGCCAGCACCAATAGAAGAGAAGAAGGCTCAAGTCATCACAGTCGATGACAAGAAGGCTCTCGCTAGGGCGTTTAAGATTAGTGCACTTGCACTAGGCTACGAAGGTCTACCCTCTACTCTTTCACAGAGGGCTAATTTCGAGGACTCGCCATACGACTTTGGCAGAATTATACAGGCCATAGATACAGACTCCTACGCAAAGTCGGCGTACGCAAAGTTTAGGGAACTCTTCTGGAAAGAGGGCTGGTCTCTAGTAGGTGAAAACCAAGAGGCTATTGACTATATATATCAGCGTGTCGATTACATGGAAGTTTCGATGGGTCGCCCCTTTCAAGACTTTTTGAATGATGTAGTAGATCAGCTTGTAAGACACCACAATGTCTTTGTGGCTAAGTCTCGCTCTGATCAGATTGATGACTCTTTCCCTGATAGTTTAGACGCACAAGACTCTTTGAAGGGTCCTGTTATTGGGTACTACATCATCCCCACAGAGCAAGTACAGATCCTAAGAGATAAGTACAATCGTCCCAAGTACTATCGTCAGCGCATCACCTCTAATATGGGGGTCTTGGGGGGGTTAAGCGCGAGCAACACTAGAACGATCGCTCCTACTTGGAAGGCTTCTGAAGTCATCCACCTTTACAGGGACAAGAAGCCTGGCCGAGCATTTGGTACTCCTTTCCTGACGTCGGGACTAGATGACATTCTAGCCCTGCGCCAGGTAGAAGAGGACTTCCAGAATCTAATTCACCGTGAGCTGTTTCCCCTGTACAAGTACATCATTGGTACAGAAGACCATCCAGCTGAGCCTGACGAGATTGAGAAGGCTGTTCTTGAGCTAGAGTCTCTTAGGACAGAGGGCGGTCTTGTTCTACCCTATCGCCACGACATTGACATCATCGGCTCAGAGGGCAAGACCCTGGAGATCTCTCCCTTCTTGGCCCACATGAAAGAGCGTGTGGCTGTTGGTCTTGGTGTTTTCCCCCACCATCTTGGTATGGTTGATTTCGCGGGAAACAAAGACCTAACAGATCGCTTGGACATTGCACTCTATGACAGAGTGAAAGAGTACCAGCGCTACTTCGCTGACTGCTTTAGGATGTTTGTATTAGATGAACTCCTTAGGGAGGGCGGCTTCGATCCAATGCCCAATCCTAAGCTCCAGTCTGAGCAGGATAGGGTGACCATCAAGTTCGCTGAGATCGATGTCGATACCCAGGTCAAGAGAGAAGCACACGCACTCCAGAAGACCACAGCCAACCTAACCACTGTTGGTGAGGGCCGTCAGGAGATCGGCATGCATCCCGATATGAACGACCACGAAACGATGGCTGCCATGCAGCAGAGGCTTACTCCTACAGTCCAGACAATGCCTGGCGAGAAGACAGCAACGGGCGGCACAAAGCCAGCCAAGGTAATCGACACTACTCCATCAGCGGCACAAAATCCTTCAACCGGAGGAAAGCCCAATATGCCAAACCTAAAGAAGGGTTCGGCCAATGTTGTGAGGCCACGCAACCAACACGGAGCCCGCACCTCTCCTAATATTCGTCATTCAGACGACGGATGGCTGTCAGAGATGGTAGAATTAATAGGTGAAGATTTTACAGAAGAGGATAACCAATAATGTTTGAAGCAATCATCACAGACGTACAGCGTGGCAACTTTAAGCTACAGCAGGATGCTGTTAAGGGCCTAAGGCAGACTGTCCAGAACGGACAGACTCGCCTAGCGCTTGAATACGCCGAAGCTGTACTAAGTAGCGTCATCCTATGCCTAGAAGATCTACAGGCACGAGTTGAAGAGCTGGAGAAGCAACTAAAGGCAAGACCAGCAGCTAAGCCGAAGACTGCTAGTGCAGCAGAGTAGGGTAGAGTTCTTCGGGGGACCTAAGGACGGAGAGCTACTCTATTCTAGGAGCGCATTCCTTTCAGATCGTTGGTTCAGACCCGTTCTAGGCAGCGACGAACCTCGTCTTCCTTCTGAGGATGAAGAGTATTATGTCTACGGGCTTGAACAAACCGAAGTGTTCAATGAATACAAGTACATTTATCAAGGGATCATAGCCAAAGACAAACTATGAAGATTCTAATCGGGCTTCCAATCTATAAGAGAGAATGGATTCTGCCTCATTGGCTAAGAGCTATTGAGAATCAGACTATTCCCCTTTCTGAGATTGGATTCCTATTTGAGCTGGGACCCCACGACGAGGCAACCCACGACATGCTTTGGGAGTGGCATTCGCGACATCCAGAAGTAGCTGTATTTGATGGAATCATTAGAGAGCATGAAGTACACAAGCACCACGCAGAAGGTCAACGTCAGTGGGCACGCCATGATTATCATCGTATGGTCGACTTTCGCAACAACCTCCTAGAAAGAGCCGTAGGGTATCAGCCCGAAAGGTACTTCTCTCTAGACTCCGATATTCTAATACCTAATCCAAGAACGCTAGAGGGGCTGTTCCAGATAACGGCGGAACCAGGAACTACGGCAGCCCCACTCTGCTACATGACCCCACGAAACATAGACGCCCCAAATGTTATGACCTGGATAGATAAGCCAGGGGGCAGGGCTAGGCGCTTGTTGGATCAGTATCCAATTGGTACGGTATTTGAAGTAGGCATTTCAATGGCTGCAGTTATGATGTCGCCCGAAGTGTACAACAACGTTAGGTATCGTTGGCACTTTCAGGGAGAGGACCTTGGCTGGTCAGCTGAAGTTCTTAGGTTAGGGTACAAGATGTATTCAGCTTCAAACATCTATGCGCCACACATCATGCAAGAAGGATTACTGGAATTCTACCTTCAGAACGATGACCAGAGAAGTACGGACTTAATGAGTCTGCAAACCTGTCTTCCCCTAGTCTAAACGTTACTAAAAGCTATAGATTTCTGACGACTTAATGGAGTTTTTATATGGCCTTCGATTTCACGGAGACGGTCACCGTCCCCATCCCCAACATAGAGATGGATATTGCGCACTTTTCCGAGAGTGCGTATAAGACTAATCATGGACTGATTGTTGAAATTGCGGCAATCCATGAGGGCGTTACCCAGAACTATACTGAGTACAAGTCAGCTGAACTAGCTAACGCTCTGCACACATGGCACACGCCATATCAAAAGCCCATTATCATGAACCACAACAAGGAAAGCGAACCTGTTGGTAGGGTCATTGGCGCTAAGATGGCACAAGAGGATAATGGAACACCATACGTTCTGCTACAAGCTGCGGTTGTAGACCCAATCGCTATGCAGAAGGTAATGGATCGTCGTTACATTACTGGTTCAATTGGCGGCCGCACAAACGAAGCCATCTGCTCTATCTGTGACACAGACTGGGCTAAGCCCAAAGAGGGGCTACGTGGCCTACCCTGTGCCCACTCAAGAGGCAAGATCTATAAGGGTAAGCTAGCAACACTAGAGATGAAGGACATCACCTTTATCGAATACTCTTTTGTTAACGTTCCAGCCGATAGTCTATCGGGCGTTCGATCAATTAAGCCCAACGCCCAAGAGTCAGATGACTGGAATCACACAGCCAAGTTCTTCGTACTTGATCTTGGTAGTGAATCAATTGTAGAATGTAAAGAAGGCGTCGATGGGGGCGTGGACATTCTAGGTGAGATGAGAAAGAAAGAAGCTACTCCTCTTTACCACGAAATCAAGGGTGCATTCATTCAGGCTCAGATAAGTAATAATAATGAGAGTGAAGAAAGTGCAAACGCTTATATAGGTGATACTACAAATATAGACAATGGTAGTATCGAATCCAGTTCTGAGGAGAATAACGGAATGACCAACGAAGATCATGTCGATACAACTGAGCAAGAGGACGACATCCTATCTGTCCTAGATGGGCTAAATGAAGACCTCGACGCTGCATCGACAGATGCTGAGGAAAGCGACTCAGACGAACCAGCAGACACTGATGAGCAGGCGCCTGTTGCAGAAGCTGACAGCGATACTACCGAATCTGATGACCAGTCGGAACTAGATGAGGCTGAGCAAGCTCAAGAAACTGCTGAGGCCCAGGATTCAGATGACGCATCGGACACCCTTGAGGAAGAGACTTCTGACGAAGAGGAAACCCCCGAGGTAGCTGAAGACGTAGACGCAAGCGAGCAAACTGATGAGACAGAACTCACCGAGACTGAGGTTGAGGACGAGCAAATTGTTGAAGAGTTGAAGTCGCAAGTAGCTGCACTTCAGGAGCAAAACACCAAGTTGAAGAAGGCCCTACATCGTACGCTAGCGGAGAGAGTGGTTGACACCAAGATCTCTGTTGGTCTGATTGAGGCTGATAACCGTAGCCAGGCAATTGCGGAGCATGCAGATCGTACTGCAGCTTCACTAGCTGACTCACTACGCGACTTGGTGTCCATGCCCACTACAGTAAAGCCAACTGTTAAGCCTACCGAGCAGGTAGAGCCTACAGCGCTAGCAGTAGAGGGTGAAGATAACGCAGAAATCATCGGAACAGAGACTACTCAAGAGGAAGCAGCAGATCCGCTGACAACTTTTGAGAACACACTAGTCGATGGTCTGATGGGCCGCAGGGCTCTTTAATCCAACCTCTTATAGGAGACATAAATGTCAACAGCTAAGTTTCGTAAGGTATTCGGAAAGAACGGTTCAGGTCGTTTCGTAGTGTCAGAGGGTATCGCACCTAGCGCTTACCTACTGCCACATGAGGGTCTTCCAACCCTTTATGATGATCTTGAAGATGACCGTTTCGAGATTGTTGTTCCAAAGGGAGCTATCCTCTCAGTGGTTCAGCTAACTAATGGTGACACACGTATCGTTCCTGCGAATGGTACTGCGTCAACACAAACATGGGGCGACGCAGATACCGTCGACGCTGAGACAGGCGGAACCCCTACAGACGTAGCAGGCGATACAGATACTATTACCGTAGGCGCTCGGACAGTTCCGATCGGTTGCGCGCAGTATGACCTATATCGTCCGTTCGATAAGGGTACTTCCCAGGGTGCAGGCTGGATTACCCGTGGTTATGTGGAGTGGCCAATGGTGCAGGGTGTTAACGGAACTCTAGTTCCAGGCGACATCGTACGTGCCGATCACATGGGCCGCCCAGTTAAGTTCGTCAAGGGCACAGATCCCCACTACGTTGCGGTAGGAACTGTTATCGAGACCGAGTACTTTGCTACTAACTTCGATGATGGCCTTCTATCCTACATGGTGCTACCTTCTGACCCGGGCGCACTAAAGCTTGTGTATGAACTGTCTAAGGCAGGACCATACAGTGGCAAGCTTGGTATCAGGGCCAACCTCGACACTGCAAATGTCGTTGGCGCATTCCGTGTAGCACTAACACTGTAAATCTAGATCAAGAAACAACAGGAGGAAGAATCCTAACATGAGCAAGTCTATTGAAGAGCTTCTAACAGATCTGTCTACTTGGGAGGCGGTTCTTGCTGAGGACGGTAACATCGATGATGAGCATAGAGTAACCATCAAGGAAGCTTTTGCTTCTCCTGATGCTCCTATCCTTTTCCCTAGGGTCATTTCACGTACCCTTAAGGAAGCGGCTGAGCCACAGCTTCTAGTGACTCCTCTTCTTTCTGTTGTTCGTCTTGGCAAGGGACGCTCACTTGAGTTCCCAGCCGTAAACGCAATCCAGGCCGCAGAAGTACCTGAGGGCCAGGAGTACCCAGAGCAGGCTCTGGCATTCGCCAAGCAGATCGAGGGTAAGGTCAGCAAGAAGGGTGTGAAGGTTGTCTTCACAGAGGAAGTTATCTCTGATTCACTCTGGGACATCGTTGGCCTACACGTTCGTGCAGCTGGCCGTGCTATGGCACGTCTTAAGGAACAAATTGCACTAGCACGTTTTGCCGATGCGGCAACAATCGTTTTTGATAACGATGATGGCGCAATCGACGACACCACTGGCAAGGATGTGAATGGTGTTGCTAACAAGACCCTAACATGGGACGACGTTATCGACCAGGCTGCTGTTCTAATGGCAGAGAATCACGTACCTACCGACTTCATCATCCACCCTCTAATGTGGGCACTGTTCGCTAAGAACGCCTTCCTATATGGTGGAACTGCTGGAGACCGCGGCATGGATCAGTGGAACCGTGGCGTTAACTCAAAGGATGGCGTGCTTCAGGCAACGGCTCCTATGGGTCTTAACGTAATCGTTTCCCCATTCGTTAGCTTCACAGCTAAGAGCGGCGCAACACCAGCTAAGTCAGACGTATTCCTAATTGACCGCAATGAGGTTGGTGTCCTTCTAGTCAAGGACGATCTAACCACAGATGAGTGGAACGACCCAACTCGTGACATTCGCGCGCTCAAGATGAAGGAGCGTTACGACATCGTAATGATGGGTGACGGTGAAGGAATCACCGTAGCGAAGAACATTCGTCTCGCTCGTAACTACGAGATCGAGGTTGTTAACCAGATCTAAGCCCTCTGGATTACAACATAGCTTGAAGACAAGGACGGTCCTTTTGGGCCGTCCTTGTTTACTATATGGACATAGGACCAAAGGGGTAAAATGGCTGTAGATCTTGTTGAAGGTATCGATATCACGATCACTCATGTGGTCATCAAGTTTGGTGTTTCTCTACAGCAGGCATCCATAAAGAACGAGTGCTTCACTGTCTTTACGGATGAGGCTACTCCTGTTCAGATTGGGGCTCCCTTCGTAACCATCAATCTCCTAGAAGACTACAACACTGTTTCTAGGGGCCTAGAGCTAACATGGAACGAGGACGCTCTAGAGCCAGATACTGAGTACACTCTTACTATCTCAGGTCTCAAGAACGTGATTGGCCAGACTCTAGAGGATTGGGTCGTAGAGTTCTCAACCGGCGCACAAGTTAATGATCCACTTGACGGACTCCCTCCAGCAGCCACGCCAGTTAGTATAATCGACTACTCCATTGTGTCGAGTGCTTATGACACGATGATCATTAATCCAGAGACACAGGGGTTCAGGGTGGTGAGTAGTGACCCAGAACTGGGAGACTACTACCTGCCACCAGACTACAACGACGGTAGAGTCGAGATTGTTTTCAGTCAAGCTCCCGCCACTTCTAGTGTCACAGTTCGAAACTTCAAAGCGCAGCGCAGATTGATTACTCGTGGTCCTACTCGCTGGGAAAATGTAGACGTAGAGCTTAGTCAACACAATAAGACGGTCTATGTAGACTTCCCTTCTATTGATCATTACCCGGAGACAGCTACTCCAGCAACTGACGTCGTCTACAACACGTCAGGCTACGAATACTTCTCAGAGAATTACAAGTATCGAATCATCGCATCTAAGGACATCAGCACCTAATGACGACTCGTGTATCTTCTAACATAGCCCTTCCTACTCTTACCACGGCTGCCGTGTCAGCTGTGGATACTACGATCAATGTCACAAGTACTGCAGGATGGCCGACTCCTGGAGTAGGAGAAGTAGGTATCGGCGCACTCGATATGGGCAAATCCATTATCGAGTTGTTTAGCTACACGGGCAAGACAGCTAATTCTTTCACTGGCGTAGTTCGCGGCATAGACGACACAGATCCACGCACACACGCCCCTAAGGCTAGAGTAACACACGTATACTCAGCCAAGGATCTTGATAAGATCATCTTCAACACAGAGAAGGGCCAACCTCTTGGTGTGGCTACTCTGGGCTCTGACGGCATAGTACCAGATGACCAGCTACCAGCGACTACTGCCCTTACAGCAGATGCAGTAGCATTTACGCCCAGTGGTTCGGTCGCGGCAACAGATGTGCAGGCAGCCATCCTAGAGGTTGTGGCAGACTTCAACGACGCCCTAAGCAGTATTGACCTAAGTAGTAGGGTTGCAAAATCTGGCGATACTATGACTGGCGTTCTGATCATTGATGATTCGGGAGGTTTTGGTGTTGGCACTTTCGGTCCGACAGGCATGTCGTATACTGACGGTGCAGGAGGAAATCTAGCCGCCGATGCCCTGGGTATTGGCATAGTCGATTCTAATGGCGGCCTTAGCCTTAGGAAGTCCACTACGAATGAACTACTTGTTAACGGCGACCCGGTTGCGACCGAAGACTATGTAGACGATGCAATCAGCGGCCTTTCAACGGCCCCCTCAGGACCTGCTGGTGGAGTGCTCGGGGGCACATACCCTAACCCTGGCTTTGCTGTTGACATGGCTACCCAGGCTGAACTCGATTTCCTGGGCAACATCGTAGTGGGTCTATCCACGTCTCTCAACGATGAGCAGGCTGATCGTATACAGGCAGACGCGCTGAAGGTGGACAAAGCTGGCGACACAATGTCAGGCACGCTAGTTGTTGGTGATGTAGTAGGTTCCACGTCTACGATCTATGAAGGTGCAGCTGTATTCGCAGCTGGCGGGAAAACAGCCACCATAGACCCGTCTGACTCTATCGTGATCAGGGGCGCCGTACAGGCTGGCTATCTGTTTGAGAACGCGCTTTCCTTGCAAGACGACAACACGAATATGACGATATCGAAGAACGCCGCTGGGCAACTTCTAATCAACGGTGTGATAGCTGTCGTCACTACTGACGGCCGCTTGACGGACGCTAGAACTCCCACCGGTGCAGCTGGTGGCGTTCTAGGCGGGACATTCCCCAGCCCTGCATTTGCTGTTGATATGGCCACACAAGCTGAACTGGACGCGGAAGCTTTGGCACGCTCTAACGCCGATGCTTTAAAGGTGTCGAAGTCTGGCGACACGATGACTGGCGAGCTAATAGTTGACACGTCCGATATCGTCGCTGGTACAGCATTTACGGCCGACTCTGGGATAGGAACTGTTGTCAATATCTACGCTGACGAGAATAACGGTGATGCTCCTTCTGCGGGGGTGTTCATCCGGGGTAGCAATGACACCTTCACGATACTTACTTCTGATACGGAAACCAATCAGATCCAGGTTTCTGATGCTGATGGCGATCTGATCATCAACAAAAGCTCAACTAACAAGCTTTTAGTTAATGATGAGGCAGTCGCCACCGAGGACTACGCCGACGGACTGTTCGCTCTAGCGGCGACGAAGGCAGCGACCACCGACCTGATCAACGCCAAGGGCGACCGGCTCATCGGCAGCACCGACAACACCCTCGTAGCAAAAGCAGCGCCAGCGAACGGCAAGTTCTCTGTAGCGGACTCGGCGCAGTCCGATGGCTGGAAAGACATCGACCTTCCATGGCACGTCTCGATTGACCCTGTTCGGGTTCCCGCCTACTCCACCACAGGCGGCAGCATCGCCGCATGGGCCACCTACTACCAGTTCTCCGCTCTCAACAACGAGGTCGTCTACAACGTCCAGCTTGGTCCGGGTACGTGGACCTTCGGACTCTGGCGCACGATCTTTAGTAGCTACGGGATCCTCACCGTCACCCTCGACGGCACGACGATCGCCACGCTCGACAACTACTCGGTAGCACCGGTGAACCCAGGACAGTCCCTGACGACCGGCATCGTGATCTCGGCTCCGGGTGTCTATGCCCTCAAGCTCAAGACGACCGGCAAGAACGCGTCCAGCTCTAACTACAACCAGAGACTCTGGTCAATGGACTTCACAAGGACGGCATAATGCTCAACATCGACACATCCGATACCGGAGCAATCCAACGCACTCATAAGGACAACATATGACTGAAACAAGCCCATGGCAATCTCCATCTACTGTAGAAGAGTGGAAAGCGGCTGTAGTCGCTGCTATAGCAGCGAGCCGCCCTTTGTATCTGGATGATGGTGATCATCCAATGGCTTTTATAGGCCAAACATCAGGGGGATCAGAAGCGGATAGGCGGATCGTTGTAGATGGCAACTTAGAGATTGTCGGGCGGGGTAAAGAACGTACCAGCATAACCCCTTCTCAAGATTCTGACACCGAAAGGTGTGACTTCACTATGTTTGAAATAGTAAGCGGTGGGAATCTGACAATCAAAAACCTTTCTATTGTTGCCCCAGATATTACAAGCCTCAGAGAAATACATGGGCAGGATGGGCTTTTCACGACAACAATTGTCAATTGTAAAGATTACGGCACCAAAGATACCCTCATTAAGTTTGAGTCGATGAGGGTTCTTGGCGATGCCTCCCATTGGTTTGATATTGGGTTTACTTCTGGCGGTGGTGATGGTCTTGCCAGACAACGTCTTCTGATTGATGACTGCGAGTTTGGTTATAGCAGCTTAGCCATCTCAATGTTCGGGCCAGATGGCAATAACAGAGAAATTGTTCTTTCAAACTCATCTATAGGGCCTTCAGGTGGTCCCGGTGGGGGATATAGTGGCTTCTCTGGACATACGTTATACGTCCACCCCGGAATTGTCGTAAGAGCAGACAACTGTCATTTTTTACAAGGGCAGCGGTACACTCTACATTACTTCTCTTCTGGCGGCAGAACCCCAACTATGATTCCGTCGGCATTCACGGCATGTACCTTCGAATACTCTCCAGACTTTCTCATTCTTGATGAAGGTGGGAACGGTGGTAATCGTGTCAACTTCTCATCATGTGTTTTCAACTCTGGCTCACACCATTCTTTTGGAACGGTAAATTACTCTGACTGCACGTTTTTGAATGGTGTAGTATACGGAGGGATACATCCTGTGCGGCTGTATGGTTGTCGTTTCACACCACAGATTCAGGCAAACGCGGGCATTGGTTCTGGTAAAAACGTCAAGGTTTACGACTGTGAATTTGAGAATTTCTCTTTACTTCAACAGCAACAGGCGGGCGGGTTAGAGTCTTGGGAATTCAACCATACTACGTTTGACGGATGCCAGATCTTCTTAGACAACAACGTGAGTGGTTCATCTGTTTCACTGTATGACTGCTCTGTCTCTACGGCAAAGAATCCATTCGGGGCGAACTTCTTCCAGGTTACAGTTAGTGGCGCTAACGTGAAACTTGAGAGAACTACCGTCAATACTGGTTTACCCTACTCTTTGACCGACGGGTACGGAGGATCATCAGTAAACCTAGTTGGATGGGGAAACACCATTCTTCCCAATTCTACGAAACTGGCCGGTAATTCTGGAATTACCGTGAATGCAGATGCATTTGGGACGATAGGGTCTAACCCAACATCACCCACTAATGGAAGCGACCTAGTTTCAAAGACATATGTGGATAGTTTGGTGTCTGGGGCTGTCTCTTTACCAACAGTACGAGTAACCTCAACCCAAGTAACTGATCTTGTCAACGGCGATGCCGGAAATATTCTTATGGTTGACTATCCAGGTAATGCTTATGTGAAGATTCCACCTGGGTTGTCAGTTTCTGTTGAGCGGACCATCGTAATCCGTCACGCAGGCGCCGGTACAGTTACAATTCTCAGTGACACAGAAGTCGTTCATTCTTTGAATGGTAAGAACGGCACGGCAGGTCAGTGGTCAGAAGTTCGCTTAAAGCGCCTGAGCGGCTCCGAGTGGATGCTAACTGGTGACTTAGCTACGGGTCAACCAGCCCCAGTCTTTAATCCATTTTCAATAAACTGGAGGGCCGCTAGCTGGGCAAACGACCCAGCATGGGTTAACCCCGGTGATGGTGGTGCTGTCACTAGCATGAGGAACGGTGGGGCGCTTTCTGGCTCTTTGAACTCTATTGGACCATCAGCACCAATTTTCCGGTCTTCGGTTAATGCCATTGGTGGGCGCTCTGCAATAGAGTTCGACGGACAACATAATGCTTTGAGCCAAATGGGGCTTACAACTTCGCCAACAACAACGCTAGTATGGATTGGACAATGGAAGTCAGTTGGTGGCGGCAATCTAGATAGGGTAATTGACCTGAATTCACCGACTCGGACATGCTTGGCTTTGGGATTCGGCAGCGTTTGGGCAGGGTACTCTGGTGGAGCGAATTATGGACCCGCAGCGAACACTAACGGCACGGCCGTGAGGGCGCTGTTCAAAGAAGGTGTGGGTAATAGTAGGCTTTGTGTGGGCGGCGGAAGTACCTACTCTGCCACGCTGGCCAGTTCAGCAGGTGGAACTAAATTTACTATTGGTGGAGATTCAAGCTTGTCAACAAACAACTTTGCCCATGTCAATATGGCTTTCGCTGGAGTCTTTGACGGAGATGTCACATCAGACCCCAATTGGGTTCAGTTCAAATCATGGGTGTTGTCGTACTATGGTCTTGTTGTGGCTTAACGCGTTACGGTCAGCGGTGCGCCCTGAGCTACACTAGAGTATGAAGAAAAATACCTGCGAATGGTGTGGCGAAAACCCACACGCAACTCACTGCCCAGAGAATAGCACTCTTAGAAAAGAAGAAACAGGTATTCCTCCTTACATGAGGAAACCCGAGAAGCCCCGTAGTTAACTTGTGATAGATTTGTCCTTATGATGCTATACCATGTAAACGACGCTACATTCGAAACTTGGCTCAAGGAATCCTTGACCGCTGCTGACCTAGCTGAAGCTATTGCTGTGATGCGAGCGGCAACACAAACTGGAGTTTCCTAGGTTTACAGTTTTCAACAATGCCTATGATGGGCGTATAGGTTACTAGAGTAGTCATGCAACTACCTTATTCTCTTCCTGTACCTTTCCCAGACCTGGTATCTACCGCTACACACAACTCTTCTGTTGTGGTCTCGGATCGGGAAGGCACGCTTGAGTACGAGGTTATTGATTCCGCGCACGTAACCGAATACCTGTCAAGGCTCGTTAGCTCCCATAGAGAGGGCGAGATTGAGTTCCAGGTGGTTTCTCCAGACTCAGGGTCAGAGTTCGACTCTGTTATCGTTGTAACAGAGCGAGACGGCGTAATGACCTATACAATCGTTTCCCAAGAATAGGTGAGATATGACAGTTAACGCCACGGTTGACGACACAATTAAGCTAACGGCAACCTTTAGAACTTGGGATGACGAAGTCGAAGAGGCAACGATTGAAGACCCTGTCCTTGTGGAAGGTTATGTCCTAGATCAGAGTGAAGCTGAGCTAGATACGTTTACCCCTACTAAGATCTCTGACGGCATCTACTTCTATGACTGGACTCCTCAAGCAGTAGGTATCTATATCCTTAGGATGGTAGCAACCTTCGCCGACACATCTGAAGATGTTGTTGAGGAGACGTTCTACGTTGAGACAGACAGCCTAGCAACTGGCGACACCCTGATGGTGGATACAGAGATTAAGTTCGCTGGTATCCTCACCCCTCTATGTATCAATCCGGATGAGCTGCTCCAGATCTTCCCAGACGCGACTGAGCTAGATGTAGCCGAAGCGCTATGGAGAGCTTCAACTGAAGCCCACAGCGTTCTAGGTCTCCCTTCAGACACAGAGTGCCCGACATCAATAGTGGCACTTGATTTCATTAAAGCATCAGCTGCCTGTGAACTCAGCAGGGTATTTGAGTTGGGTGACGGAAACGAGCAGTCAATGGTTCTAGGGGACTTCTCGGTGACCTACAGATCATTCCCTAAGTCAAGTGTTAATCGCGGCAACGCGACCACATGGTGTGAGTTGGCTGCGGCTCTGAGAAACGAGATGATCTACAAGGCAACTAGCCCTAGGGCATTCGTAGCAGGAGCAGTATATGACAACCCAATTCCTGAGCGTAAGCTAGATCGTCTGGTTAGGTCAAACAGCTCTATTGGATATCCTCTCATGATAGACCCAACTAATCCTAACGATCCAACCCTGAATCTATGGGGTAGTGACTCTACTCACAAGCAAGGACTTCTAGATGGCGAACCTTCGTAAGAGCTTCGATGCCACACTCCGCAGATATGGACACAACATCCTACTACAGCGTAGGGTGTCTGCATATACAGCTGAGGGACCAGAGTACACTCGTCAGCTGGAACGGCATACAACTAGACACATGCACCCAAGCAGTCGTCTTCTGGCTAACATAGCACAGGAGATGCCAGAAGGAATCGCCCACGATTCTGAAATGGTATACTGGTTTAAGTGGAATGTGAATCCAGGGAGTGGGGATAGAATCTATGAGAACATCGACATCTATCCTGACAACATGGAGATTTTTATCATCGATAAAGTTGTCCCTATGAGGGGACGCGGCGGCAGAATAGAATTCTGGGCTTGTGGTGTCTCTCAGGAAAGACCAACGTAAATGCAGGTTATACACGGTGGAGACGAAATTGATCTCTATGTAAACTGGGTAGATAGCGACGGAGAGAAATACGATCCTGCAGAAGTGACTGTTAGTATCGTAAGGAACTTCGTAAACGTCGTCTATGCTGGTTTCTCGCTGTCTAATAACAGGGTTGTTTATCGTGGTCCGGGAGAATACCAACTGACCATAACGATAGACGACTTTCTGGTTCCAGGTAACTACACCGCTAAGTGGGAAGCCGACATCAATGGCACCCCTACGGTCTATACCGAGGTCTTTGCCCTAGTAGACGAACCACCAGTCTTTAGCGAAGTGCTTGATCCTCCTCGTCGCTATGGCCAGATGAGAGAATCCTTTAGGTACGAAGTATTAGGGGTAGGCCTAACTGACACAATCTTTTTGGTTGGGCACGCTGATGGCATTGGAATAAACTCTCCTTTCCGTGTCATCAATATCCAAGAGGCAGTTAACGCAATCGGCGCGGACACGGCATGCCCACTACTTAGGGCCATGCTTGAAGCCTACAACTCAGGAGCCCGTGATATCTGGCTTGTAGCCTCTGCTCCTATGAGTGAGTACATTCCTGTTGGGGCAGCTGACCACAGTGCAAGATTTGTTGGAAGGGCTGAGTGGGGCGGCGACAACTTCTATGAACGCTACAACCAGCGACTCCTAACAACGTATGACGCACTAGACGACTGGGAGAACGTAGAGATACTAGTGCCGGTAGAAGCGGCCTTCCATGATAGCGGAGGAGTCAATTTCCTAGATCCCCTAGTTTTCAACTGCTATAAGAGGTTCAGGGATACTGGCTTTGTATCGATTGGAATCCTTGGTACTCAGATAGGATCATGGACAGACCAAGATCTTATCGACATGCAGAACCATGACATCATTCAAGGGCTTGGCGACTTCTCTAAGCAGGCATTCCTCGACTACATCTCTGACACGCAGGGTGCCGATATGGCTGCTGAGGTGGCGGATAACCTGCCATACAAGTTTGGGTTAGTCGTCTTTGGCGAGGGGAACTTTACTCTTCCCCAAATTACGACAGCCTATACTGGATCGGTGGCGGCAACAGCAGCAGGTTTACTCTCTGCTTCTCGCCTAGATCAGGGACTAACCTATAGGGAACTTCCTAACATCTCTGCCCCCATTGGTAGGGACCTTAGTCAAGATCAGGTCAAGACCCTATGTAACTTGAGAATCAATCCATTTATCCGGACAGTACAAGCTCGCCGCGGCAGAGACTATAAGTCAGTTATCGCCACAGACAATCTCTTCATGCCAGACGGAACAGACTTCTGGTCAGTCGTTCAGATGAGACTAGTAGGTAAAGTCGTCAACCAGATCAAGCTGCTTGGCAACAGAGCAATAGGGACTATCGCCTATGAGACGTTCAAGCGAGATGTCCAGGAGATGCTAGACCTGCTCGTAGTTAATGGTCAGCTGAGAGGATTCAACCTAAATATCTATCGTCGTCCATCACAGGAAGACACCAACCAGACAGTTTATGTCTCGCTAGGACTCACCCCCTATAGCGGTGTTCGCGAACTGTTTTTCGTGGTAGAAGTGGGGCCTGGTATCTAAATGACTACACCATACTTTGTTCAACCAAAAAGTGAAATCGCTGCACCCCTAAGAGACTGGGATAGGCTCCGTGCATCTGGCAATCTCTCCTATCTAGAGTTCATCTCTCTTGTTAAGGAGCTTTGGGAGAGGCGCACACCCGACGTTCCAATCTTTCCTACTCAGGGAAAGCAGTTCGCTCGCTACCCCTGTATCGTTTACGGAACTCAGGTCAAGACTGCGATGCAGAATGAGCCTAAGAAGCGTCACCGAGAGTTCATTACGCATCCTACTACAGGGCAGATCTATAAGATTACGGGTCAAAGATTCAAGCTAGTAGTCTCCTTCTCTATTACGACGGAGAACGAACCCATATTAGCAGAAGAGATCCTTGAAGCATTCGAAGACTTTATGGAGGAGATCACTCCTATCCTAAAGAAGAGCGGCCTATCTGAAATCGTATACGGTAGACAGCTTCCCGATGCTATGGAAAACCGAGATGCAGAAGATGTCTGCAAGCGCTCCGTGGCCTATGAGGTAACAATAGAACGTGTGCGACAGACTCCAGTTGATCAGCTAAACGAGATCATCATCCATGCTAGAACCTTTGTAGAGTCTATTAGGAATGTATTCCTGGGTACTGCTGGTGATGACTTCATTGTAGTATCCGACGACCATGCCATTCCTGTGGGCGCTGAAGTCCTGGTTGCCCCTGATGAGACGGGCTTCCTGCCAGAGGGTATTCATTCTGGCTGGAGATATGTGGTATCTGCAGTGGACGGCAATAAACTATATCTTACAGCCCTGGGTAGTGGAGACCCTATTAATATAACGGCAGATGGAGTTGGAAGGCTCGGTTTGTGGTTGGGTAAGGTAAGGGTGGATATAGAGGACGAGTTGGCCACCCCTAATTCGTAGAAATATAGAGGTTCCGAAACTACGATTAATCTGCAGGGGGATTACTACTTAGGTTAGATCGCTTTATGCTGCAATGCAATACCAAAACCCTTTAATGGAGGAATCAAATTGTCACTTCCAGGCGTTACAACAGTAATTAAGGACCGCTTCTATGCGGTTTCTAGAATTGATATTCCTCAGGGTCCTAAGGTTCTGATCATTGCCCGTAGGACAACCGCTAATGGAACTCTAGACAGTTCAGGTCGCGCAATTTACGATCTTGACGTCTACAATGTCCAGGGTGAGCAGGAGCTGGGTATTGTCTTCGGTCCAGAATCAGATATCGTCAGAGGATACCTTGAGTCAGCGGCTGGTGGAGCTTCACGTATTAGCATCGTGGCCCTACCCGCAGATACTGTCTTCAACCACTCACAGGGAACAATTTCGTCATCGTCTTATACGAGCGCTGGGGGAACTGATCTCTGGGGTGATCTATGGGCGGCTGCAGAGACTGCTCAGGCTGATGTCATTGTGCCTTGGGGCCGCGGTTCAAGCTCAGATGACTGGGATGACCACGCAACTCCAGCAACGCCAGGAACCACAGAGTTTGGTTTCTACGCAGATAACCACACAGACCCAACCAAGAGCTGGGCACGTAAGATCGCTACTGAGGTAGCCGCTATTACGGCCGACGCCCACCCATGCTTCGCTGTCATGGGTATCAAGCCTTGGGTAGGACAGACTGACATTACTGGCGGTATGACTCCAGGGTCAACCTCTACTCACCTAAACCTGACTAACCTTATCGATCGTAACGACAACGGAATCGTAAACCTCGACAACGTTGCTGCAGATCACAAGATGGGTACAGCAGGTTCTTACGTCACTGTCGTAGGTACAGAGCTTAAGCCACTTGGCTACGAAGACACCTACTCATGGGGATGGTCAAACGGTGCGGCGATGTATGCCGGTTTCACATGCCAGCTAGACTCATGGTCAGCTCCTACAATGAAGAGAATCTTCAACGTAGCAGCTGTTCGTTTCGCTCCTACTCGCACACAGCAACTAGCTCTTATCACCAAGGGTATTGTTCCTGTCGCCCTGAACTTCAAGAGAGAAGCAGTGTGGGTAGATGCACTAACATTCGCCAACGATCGTTCACAGTACACTCGCCTAACCACAGTGCGTATCGTTCACGATGCCGTACAGGTTGTGCGCGATGTTGCTCAGAACTACATCGGTGAGGCAGCAACCCTTGAAATCCGTAACGCACTAGAGACAAGCATCACCAACGGACTAATGGGAATGCAGAAGCTAGGGGCTCTACTATCCAGCGACTTCACTGTCACCTACTTCCCTCGTGAGAGTAGGGCAGTTATCGACCTGGTGCTGACCCCAGCATTCGAACTTCGCAACATCGAAGTTCAAGTATCAATTAACCTATAACTAACACTTACAAGATGCGCCTATAAAAGCGCGAAAGGTAGACACTAATGGCAGCAACACAGTCGGCTCCTCTGAGTCGCTATACTGATACTTACACTACATTCTCAGGTGCAGATATTGTCTGCGTCTTTGGTGGAGTAACAGTTGGTACCCTATCAGGTATCACCTGGTCGATCACCCGTGAGAAGGCACCTATCTATACGATGGGTTCTCCTAACCCTCGCTCATTCTCTCGTGGAAAGCGTGGAATCGCGGGCTCAATGATCTTCACTACTTTCGACCGCCCAGCCCTTTACGAGATGCTTCTAAAGCACGTAAACGATGACTCGGTCAAGTACTTCACTCGCTCATCTAACGTTATGCCTGGTTTCGATACCAATGGCAACGTGACACACCGCGGCGTAACACCCGTACAGTTCCAGACACGTGATATCGCTAAGGCGTTCCCATACTACGCAGATCAGATTCCTCCTTTCGACGTGACCATCACGTTCGCTAACGAGTATGGTCAGGCAGCTATGAGAAGCATCTACGGTCTTGAGCTTCTAAACGAAGGTTCAGGCGCATCAATGGATGACGTAGTTATCGAAGAGACGATGACCTACGTTGCCCGTGACGTTGGACCTATGTTCGCAACTAAGCAGCCACGTGATGGTGGTCTTGGTGACGATTCCTTCACCGGATTCGCCGACGCGGACATTCCTAAGATTGTAATTCCTTAAATCGGGTAGGTTGAACTAGGAAAGTCGACCCTTCCAGATAAATCCCCTCGTCTTAGGGCGGGGGGATTTGTTGTTTTTGTGCCTTACTATCTACCTAGGTAACGACAAACATTCTAGGAGAACAATGGCCGACTTTGATATTTCCAAAGAGTTAGCGGCCCCCATTAATCCAAATCCTCTACAGGAGATTAAGGCCCGAGAGAAGATCGGTCCATATTCAAACTCTACTGTAGTGTATAACTCATATGCTGGTACCGATATTGTCGCAACTATTCTGGTACCGAATGAGAAACACGATATGATACTGGGCGAGCTGCAGACTATTTCCTACTCTATTCACCGTGAGAGTGCTCCGGTGAGGCTATTGGGCAACGTCAATCCTGCAGGATTTGTTAGGGGACCAAGAACTATAGCGGGAAGTTTGATCTTTACTCAGTTCCACGAGTATGCATTCTACAGGCTGACACAGTTTCGGGAGCAGATTAGGCACAACCTCTTTCCCCTCGCGGACATGCTCCCTTCGTTTGATATCATACTAACGTTCTCTAACGAGTTCGGTGTATACTCCAAGATGAAGATCATGGGCGTGACCATTGTCGACGAAGGTGGTACAATGTCTGTAGACGACTTAGTCTCAGAGCAAACCTACACCTATATGGCCAAGGGGATCCAGCCCCTGATTACCTACACTCCTAATGAGCTGCAGCACTGGTGGAATCCGGACGAGGTCCCGGTCGGTAACGTCATTTCTTTCAGGGGATAACATATGCCTATTGCAGACGATCGCCGCGAACAAGAGAAACGCAATGTTAGCCCGTCAGGTACTGCCTTAGACAAGCAGAGGAAGCTGGCAATTGCTTCTGTTATTAGGCAGAAGAGAGAACTAGACGTCTATGCAGACCTAGACCCAGAGACAGACTTTGAATGGGGCGCCATAAGGGGGCCTGGCAATAGCCCTCTAAACTACTTTGACTATTACTTCACTGGTCAGGATATCAAGATCTTTATCGAGGGTGCAGAGTATACGTCAATCAGCGATCCACAGTCTTCTCCGTTCGCTGAGCTATCCTTCTCTATTCAGCAGGAAAAGACTCCAGTCTATGGCGCATGGAGCTACACTTATGACGCGGTAATGAGGGGTACCCGTATTGTTACTGGTATGTTTCGGCTTGTTACCACCTACCCCAATAAGATGACAGACATGTTGTCACAGGCGGCCAACAGTAGAGCTAACTCCAGAGGTTCATTACAGCCCATTAGAGGTCTAGACGTAAAGGAAGAGAACATAGCAAGGTACTGGGATAGGAACCTAGAGCAGGCCGATGTTAACCAGACCAAGAAGCTCTTCAGTGCCCACCCTCCTTTCAACCTATTAATCCAATACGGCATCCAGTCGACACACCTGGTTGATGGCCCAAACAAAAGATATACAGAGCTATTTCGTAGATACCATGAAGACACTGCCATGTATACTAATACCAACGAAAGACTAATGCATGCAGGGACTGACGGCAACGAAACAACAATCGTGTTAACCAATGTAGAGTTAACAGGAATGCAAACAGAGTACACAGCAGACGGAACAGTTTGTTCCGAGGTCTATAGCTTCTTTGCTAAAGATCAGACACTACCACGTAGATTCTAAAGGAATAGATAATGCCTACAAAAGCAAAAATGATTGATGAGAATAGTGTAGAGGAAGTACCGGCTCCAGAGCTGGAAGAAGTATTGGAAGAGGAAGAAGCAGAGTTTGTCACAGTAGAGTCACTAGATCCTGACGAAGCCATTTGGGAAGGTGGTCCTACTGCGGGTGACATTACTGGATGGAAGGAAGAGCACGGAGAGGTATACGTTACCTCTATCACTATGGATAAGCACATCGTGTGGCGTCCATTGACCCGTGGGGAATATACCCGACACATCCAGGAGATGGAAGAGCTTGTAGAGAACGGTACCCTTAGTTCAGCTCGGGCTAGTCTCTACAATGAAGAGGCCATCGCTGAGACCTGTATTCTTTTCCCGGCGTATGACCGCAACGACAAGAACACCGGACTAGCAGGCGTTCCTTCTATCATCTCTCAAGAGGTTATGGAAGCTAGCGGATTCGTAGCGATTGAAGTTCGTCAGCTGTAAATGGTTCCTCATAAGGTTCTAACCGATATCAAACTGCAACACCCTGAGGTGTATGTCTTTAGTCAGGGGACGAAGGACTACATCTTCCGTCCCCTGGCACTAGGCGAATTTGCCAAGCTTAGTACTGGGGCCATGTCTTCAGCAGAGGCAGAGGACTTCGCTGTTCAAAGTGCTGTTATTTGGCCAGAAGGATTTGATGTCGGTAATATGAGGGCCGGTGCTGTGACCGCTTTGGCTCAAGAGATTCTTGAGGTCTCAGCTTTCACAAACCCCAAGCTAGCCAGGAAGATCTTTGCGGACAAAAGAGATCACGCCGATGATGTCGTTAATGTGATGAAGGCGCTTATCCTAGCGTGTCATGCCGAACTCGGGATTGATAACCAGGAGCTGGAGGGATATACCTTCGCTCAACTAGCTGAGAAGACAGCCCTAGCTGAGAAGGTAGTACAGATTAAGAAGACGATCTATGACCCAGGTCTAGAGCTAGAGCTTGAAATCATAGATCCAGAAGAAATAGCAGAAGCAGATAGAAAACTACAAGAAGAAGAATTGAGGAAGGCTCAGAACCCGCACAACATTGATAGCGGATCTAAGGCCGGTACCGCAAGGGGCGATGACCCAATCGCAGCCCGGCTGCACCAAGCCCTTTCAGGCTTCTAGGAGGCTAAGTGAATCGCGACAAGGGACCCGCTTACAATCTAGGATTCGGGGTCACCAGCCGCGCACTAGGGCCAGACGAAAACGCCCAACCTGGACCAGACCCAAACTCTAGTGGGATTTCTAAGCAACTGCATGACCACCCAGTCATGCGCTTCTTCGCAGCAACAGCAGCCACTATGGTGGCAACCGCTGTAGCTAGCCAGTCAGTAAGGAAGGGTGGAGTAAAGCTCTTTGCCAAGATGCAAGAGAGCGAACTCCCCTACTTCACTCGTAAGGTCAAGGACCTGCGAGCTATGCGCGACATCATGGACGACTGGCAAGGCGCCGTCCGTACCGCTGAAGCCTATGCTCCAGAGAACGCAGATAAGCTATTCTGGGCAGACCCCCAGGGCAACATTCGAGTGGGCGAGAAGCTCATGTCGGACGGTACCCTTCCGAGTGGTGAGCTTAACACCCTAAGGGGTTGGCACCAGACTTACGAGGAGCGGCAAGAGGCACGAGCCTACGGTAAGATAGGTGCCCAGACACCATCGGACTGGACCATCAAAGACGAGTTGACCCAGCGTATGGTTACGCAGGCTCGTCGTCTTCCCTACGAGCTTCCGGCCGCATACGTAGCACAGAGAGCAGTTACCGATAGGCTCTTCGGCACCCAGGAGAAAGACTCGGTTGACTGGACTAATCCAGCCGATGTCATTTCCGACTTTGTAACTCAGGGCGTCAAGAACGCTGCCTTCATGTTCTCACCATTTGAGGCAGGCCAGGGCGCAGCAACCCAGGGCTGGCGCAAGCTAATGACCTACGGGGAAAGCGGCGCCACAGAAACTCTGGCCAAGAGAAACCTTGGGCGTCAGGCCGTCGGACTCCGGGATCTGCTGGCTGAAGTAGGGCACGATGCGGGCAAGATAGTCAATAGCACTGTCGACTATACAAGCCAAGCTACTGGCGCGTTTTCCACCTCGATTAAGGTGGCCAATGAATCTCAGATGAATGTAGTAGACTTCATGCACTGGTACCGTCATGGTACGGCTGAGGCTATTAAGAGCATGGACACTACGGGCATGACCCGTGCTCAGAAATGGGCAGAGAAGTCTAGAGTATACCTTAATCTCCACGACTCCCTAGACAAGCTTCCAGGATCTCCATTCGATGCACTCCCCCTCTTCAAGGGTATGGCATCAGGGCTATCTGCAGCCCGTAAGGAATGGACGAGTATCGGCGACCAGCGCAAAGCGGTCAACGCTATGCTCTCCAAGGGACACAACTCCTTCATGCGCGATGCTAGCGCAGGAGAAAAGCGCGCCCTTAATGAGGCTATGCAGGTAGGAGCCTCCCCTATTGAGGAGCTAGTTGGCTCTCTTAATAGGTTGAGTGGCGGCGCACCAGTAACCAAACACGGTAGGGTAAACCCAGAATGGAAGGCAGGGGAGTTCTACCAGAGTAGGGTCAGTGACGCATACAACGCCAGACTGCGTAGGGAGCTAGCCAAAGAGGGTGTGGCTCCTGAGTCTGTAGCTAAGTTCCAAAAGGTGGTGGGAGTTCAAGCTCCTCTAAGAACCCTTAAGGATCCGACCAGAAGATTCTCCCTAAATGGTAAGGAGTTGCAGGCAGCCTCTAGGGACGACCTCTGGTCTCAGATGGCTACGAAGATGAATCTCCATGACCCCGGAGACTTTATCTCAGCCATGCCAAAGGCTCTTGAGCGTGCAGATAACCTGTTCAGTAATCGCAAGTACATCAGCTCCTTTGATAAGCAAGTTGTAAGCGAATGGAACCTATTCCGTAACGAGGTCTTTCCAAGACTAGGTGAGTCTGTTCTTGGTAAGAACAACCTGCCATATCAGACCTTCAGGGGCAACATAAGTCGCCAGAAGCAGGACTTCCTGACCAGGAAGGTAGCTGAGGTATCTGGACTTAGAATGCGAGACGACGTAGGTAATTTCGTCTCCGATTCGATGGTCCAAGATCACTTAGGTAGAGCAGGCTTTGATCCTGCTAACTTCGGCCAGATGCGCGCCTACTTGGCAAAGCATAAGGCGATTACTCAGCCATGGAACAAGCATGGGCGAAACATCCTTGGGTTCAAGGCTGTCTCTGTAGACGATGCCCTAGACCGAGGATACTTCGCGGCGTCTTCTGTAACAAGGGGCGGAACAGAGACTGAGATACGTGGCCTACTGAAGAGTATGTCAACCAGGGATCCCGTATCTTCTCTTGGTTCCTATAAGGTTGGTGGACTATGGGAGTCTTCTCATGGTGACATTCTGGACTTCAATGTTATCCGTAGAGGTATTAGACGCTTTACGGACAAGGTTGCAGACGATTTTCAGATCCCACTAATCCACCTTCTTCCACTTAAGACACTAGGCTACTCAGGCTTCCGTAACATGCGTGAGCAGTCTATGATGCAGTATGTTTCTGGACAGTCATTCCAGCCCTTCCTAGGCAAGAAGGAAGCGGCAGACTTCTATATGTGGACACGGGCTTCTGCACGTGGGAGCAAGGGTGTAGTTTCAGCATTCAACTGGGATAAGGAGAAGGGTCTACTCACACAAAACCTTCTTCCCGGCAAGTACCGCACCATGCCAACAATTGGTAACACCATTGAGGCGCACCAGGTAAAGGTTGCGGCAGGGGACCTAGGAAGGATAGCTCCTCCTCGCCTTGATAGCGACGGTAAGGAAAGGCCAGCTACTAGGTTTGAGAAGTTCAAAGATGTAATGAACATCTCTGATCATCAGCCTGACTCTGTGTTCGGTTGGGCTAAGAGGTTTGGCCGCCGCAAGACCGACATACATAACCCACTAGTCTTCTCTAAACTTCTAGCAGGAGAAGCAGTAGAACACGGAGAGGCTAGATTAAAACTCTCCAATGGAGAGGTTATCGACGAGATTACTGGTAAGACCAAGTTTGGTCGTCGACAGGTAGCAGAGGCATTTGACGCCTTCCCTGACCAGTTCCGCCTAAGGGCCATGCCTACCCGCCTAGAGGGCCTAGAAGGCTTTGAGGACGTCTTCAGCGCAGATCTACGTGCAGGTGGCAAGGTAGTCCGTAGCGGTCGAGTTAGCCTAAGCGAGGTTAAGTCTCAGGCTCAGCTTATTGAGTTCTCTAAGCTGATGGCAAACCAAGATACGGCAGACGTATCTGCAATGCCTAGCCATGTCCAGGCTTCTATGCGACGCGCTCAGCGTCTTCTTGTCTACCGGCATATCAAGAATGAGCCTAGCGCATCCTATTGGGATGCCGCTGCCCCAGGCGCATCAGGTACAATCAGCACTCGTCTTGACCAGTTCCGTTCTGACATCCAGGAGTACATGGTTGTCCGTAAGGGGCTTATGGGTAAGAGCGGAGGCTTTGACCAAACCGTAGCAGATATGACAGAGAACCTGACTAAGCTGAAGGCTTCAGGTCAGATCTCGCAAGCGCAGTACATCGAGGCTCGCTCAGCGCTTCTTGGTACGCAGCTAGACTTCACAAACCTACAACAGTTCCGACCTGAGCTAAGTGCACAGGCAAATACCCACGCAGCCCTAAGGGCCTTTAGTAAGGGTGCTCGCGGAGACATTAGTCGTGACCTCCTTGGTGATGTGTCATCGGGTAAGATGGTTACCCAGGCTGGCGGAGGCTGGGCCGGTAGGTTCGCTCGCATCGAGCCATTCCTAAAGAGGCAATTTGGTAGTGCCCCCTACCAATACGGGGGTCAAGAGTACAACCCCTTTGGACGTGGTGGCGCGGCACTCGTACCTACCTTCGGTACTGCATATGCTCGCAACCCAAGGAAGGCAATAACCAACGTCCTCGGTGTTACCCGTGATACAGAGGGGTTCTCTGGATCTGCTATTGGGGCGGGCCACCTTGTAGAGCGTCTCAATAAGTCATTCGGGCTCGCAGGGCTACAGCTAGACCCCACGAAGTACAAGAGCCCCATGGACATGTACGCTCGTGGACTTGTGGGACAGAGAATCCTACCCATCGTCGCCGCAGGGACTACAGCAGTCGCTGCCGATAGGACCTTGGGCGGGTTTGTCAATGAGAAAGACAAGAATGGAGACCGGGTATATTCTCCGCTTGTGCTCGGTAAAGCGGCCGAGGGGGTCGCCTATGCTCAGGCAGGATTGGCCGGGCTAGTACCGGGAGGGCAAGATTACGAGCAGAAGTATCGCGAAATCTTTGAGGGTGAAGTCGCGGTTAGGTCAGGACGTTGGTGGCCTCTAGGTAACACGCCATGGAAGGGTGGCCGTGTTCAGTACTTCAGGCCAAGTTGGTATAGAAGGCTGAAGTCGGGCTATTCATATACCTCCGATACTTATGGCTCTCCCCTACAGCGACTCCTCTATGGTTATGACTTCTCTCCTCTGCGTCCCCTAAACCCGTACAAGTTTGAGAAGGACCACTACGAGGATAGGCCATACCCAACAACGGGCGAGTACTTCTCTGGTCCTTGGGGGCCGGTTACGTCTGTCCTTAATGCGACAGTTGGCCGCATCCTCAAACCCAAGCAGATGATGCACGAGGAAGAGCTTAATCAAGGGCTCTCACAATACCTTCCTGCAGGACAGCAAGGAGCCTACTTCGCTCCCCCTGGTAGCACTGCAGCCATGAGCTTTGGCGGTGGTGGTGGTGGTGATGGAGGGAGTAGCGGTGGCAGTGGTGGTGGCGTTAGGCTCAACCGTGGTATAGCCACTGGTTCAGGCACTTCATCGGGGGTATATGGAGGCGGGGCTGGTATCTCGGCGAGCAACCGCGCCTACGCAGCAGCAGGCCGTACGTCATTAGCTACTGGTCGTAACATGGCATTCGGTGCAATTAGCGGCGCCAACATGGAGTACTCGGCAGCAGCCTATGGTGCAATTGGTACACCTGGAGCCATGCCCCCAAAGATTGTGGGAGCAGCCTCACCAATAAGTACCCGTAGCTTAGGGTATCAGAGCCGTCAGTTGGGTTACGAGCTACAGGAAATGGCCGGTATCTATGGCTTCGGTGCTGGCGCAGTAAGATCAGCGCTGGGCTTTGGCAACCAGGACCTTACCACACCGCGACCTGTTCTTGAGTCTGCGTCCAAGGCCTATGGGTCTACCCGTGGATTCTGGAGCCTTGGTCTTGGTGGTCTTGGTGACGTCCCTACTCCTCTTGAGGGTAACTTAGCTAACCTTGAAATCTCCGAGATCATTCGTAGATTCGTACCAAGAGAAAGAAGCGCCACCCAGTTCATCAACCCCATCCCCAACAAGATGGGCAAGGAGAATCCGTGGCTACCAGATTCAACTTCTGGATACTACATGGACTTCAGCAAGGGCGACCCCTACACCAAGGTTCCAGAAGGCGAGCTTCGTCTTCCTGGTAAGGGCTATGAGCGCGTAAACAATCTGCATTCAGATAAGTTCGGCAAGTATGGAGCAATAGATCAGTTCAAGATTTTGGCTGACGTAGCTCCTTGGTCGCCCCAATACCGCAACATGGACAAGATGATTGACTCTCTTGCTTACGGCAGCGAGCGCAACATGGTTCAAGAGATCCGTGATCAGGTAGGAGAGAAGGCTAAGGAGCACACCTTCACGCCGTATGAGCACAAGTATGAAGAGCCACAACCAGGCTGGAAGGCGGCCCTTGGACGTGGGTGGGAAAAGATCCAGCATCTCGATACCCCATTCAATACCAAGTTCATGCCTTACGCTACGGCCACAGAAGACTGGGAGCGTAACAACGTTTATGGATCTACTTTCCCTCAGTGGCAGCATCCCATTAAAGACTTCCTGGAGCCCATGCTCTACAAGTCAACTCAGCGAGATCCTATTCACGCCGCTTTGGTTCTAGGCGGTACTGGTACTCTGTTTGGTAAATCAGCCAGGGGTAAGGTTATTGGTGGTGTCGTCGGTTCAGCTTTGGGCTTTGCGTCTTCGAGTATAGGCCATATTGGTCAGGCCATCTCAGGCCGCAGATACATGCCTGAAGATCGCCGCAAGGAAGTAGCCCTAGAAGAATATGCTGACATGCTTACGTATGTGAAGGACCAGCATATGGCAGCCATAGCTTCCTCACAAGGGGATACTAGGGCAGCTTCAGAGTTCAAGCGTCAGGCCTCGGGAACCCTATATGGTGTTGACGTATACAACGCTCCTCTTCAGCAGATTACCCAAGCTATGCCTAAGCGTAAGCGAGAGTATTTCCAAGCTATGATGGGAGCCCCTGAGCAGGAGAGGGATAAGATTCTGTCTACTGCAGGCATTCTAGAACGCCGAGCCCTTCAGGCTGTGTGGGGCCGTCCCGTGGAGAAGAGGCCAGATCTCGCAGAGTACTTCCAGTCCCATGAGCTGCCATCTGAGGATTCTTCTGTGTGGAACCCCAACACCAACATGGACCAAGTAAAGATAAAGGTTGGCCAAAGTATGGGATTAGACCTCTCACAAATGGGGTACTATCCACAGCAGATTCAAGAAGCAAACCTTGTCAACCCCGCATACCCAAGCTTCAATGCAAGTATGGGGTCTAGAGATGCAAGAACATCCCTAGATAGGCTAATGAGCAGCCATGGAATCAAGGGCGATGTTTCAGTAATACCTACTCCTTATCCTGGGGCTAGGCTGGAGATCAACGCAGGAATTCACTAATGGAATCATTTGACGAACTAATGGGGAGTGAGTCCTACAAGCGCCTATTCGCGCAGATCGCCAAGCGTGGTACCTTCAGGGTAGAACAGGACTCTTCTGGTCGTCATGGAGTTAACTTCATGGGCCATTTCTACACTGACCCAAGAGAGCTGACCGTTGCTAGGGAAGCCTTGAAGTTCAGAGAAGAGCAACTCATAACTGGTAGCCCCCTAGAGTCCCTTCCTCCTAACTCTGGCTACTGGAACTACGGAAAGCTAGAAGCCGCAGTCCAGAAGATACGGGGGCTACCAGGTTATGAGGACTTTACCATACGCAGAACATCATTGGGTTCCGACTTCGACGTTAACGCCCTAAAGAATCTTCGAGTTCACGACGGTGCTGAGCATGGGATGATGATCGGAGATGACGAAACTGCTACCCTATTGCAGGCATTTAGCGGCAGCAAAGAACTAACTGGGAAAGAGCTTAGGGATCTGCTTAGTTCAACTGGCGCCGTGGACATACAAAACCTTCTTGATGAGATGGATCCTGTTAAAAGATCTGAAGGATTCCGCAAGCTCCAAAAGCGTATGAAGCTTATTGGAAACAAGGAGCGTTATACCGCAGACATTGATAGGCCGACTAAGGCCTTTGTTTGGGGATGGGAAAAAGACCAAGATATCTATGCGAGTATGCACCCTAAGGGTGCGAAACACGTGAGGCAGGTTATAGAAGAGGAGATTAAGGCCAAGAAGCTGGATAGACTTAACCCTGCTCACGCAGCAGCCATTAGGGAAATTGAGAAAGACTCTTGGGAAAAGGTCACATCTGGTATGAGCTTCGTTAGTCCCCATCTTGTGGAAGAAGTTCATACGAAAATGTCTCTCAGACTTTTTGCCCTGGAAAGAGAACTCGCCAACACTCCAGACATGCCAGCAGCAGAGCGCAAGCAAATAGAGCGCAGCATTGCGGCTATGAAGGAGGACATGGGAAGTCTAGGCGCTATGGTTAACAAGGGCGGAAGACTAGAGCAATTCCGTATCTCTAACCTAAGCAAAGACTACCTTACTCAGATGGGCATGGACGCAGATAGGGCAGAGGTAGTTTCCAAATCTATGATCAAGGGTGATGCCTGGGTTGTAGCTAAGGGGGATTGGGACCCCTTTGTCGAGAGGCTAAGAAAGTTCGTAGGACTGACAGACGAGCAAAGAGACCTACTTGCCAGTGGGGTGGATGTCGTAACCTCAGAGACGTCCGTTGCTAAGCAGCTCTCTACCAATCTTGGCGTAAACTTCATGCCAACACACGTACGAGCAGGAGTACGTACAGACCCTCAGCTTTTGACTTACAGCAGGGAGCTGTTTGGGGCAGGAGGAGATGACCCATTTGGCAGGCTAGTAGAGCGCAACGTAGCCAACTATGAGGCCACCCTGCAGAGCATCATGCAGGGCGGCGATCTTCAGCCAGCGTACAGGCGACACCTAGAAAGTATTATTGGTCTGGACCCTAGCGACTCTGGTAGCATGAAGCAGATCCTCGGAACACGAGATGCTGGTGAGCTATCTAACCAGCAGGCTAGAGCAAGACGAATTCTTGCCGGACACGAACTTGGTCTTAATCCAGCAACAGACCGCAGCATGTTCCAAGATGTCGCTAGTAGTTTGAGGGACTTCTTGAGTCGTTCAACCGTTGGTCCAAAGAGCACAGATCTATATGGGTTTGCCGAAGCTAGTATTCAAGGCCACGTTACAACAGACTTCTTTGCTAAGCTTGCGGGTTTCGCTGAGGGCAACCTCGCTCCTGGTAGCTTTGGCGTGCATGAAGAAATGGGCGTAATCTACAACGCTGTCGATTTCGTCCGAGCTGGCTCAGAGGCCCACGGTGGAGCCGACCTTGACGACCTCGTTGGGTCACTACTGTACTGGGATGAGGAGCAGAAGAGTTTCTATGGAGTCCTAAAACGCTCACCTATGGGTCTTGGCGAAATCGCTGGTATGAAGCTAGACGAACGCAGTGTCCAGGGATACGCTCGCATTATGACCGGGGACGAGTTGGCGGTTCAGCAGAACCCAGAACTCAAGGCAGCTCTTGAGGAGGTTGGTTTTTACAAGAAGGGCTGGAATCCGGCAGACCCCTCAAACCAGACTAAGATATCAAACCTACTAAGGGAACACATCCCTACTATAACAGACGAACAAAAGACCAGCCTACAAAGGCTCGGCTACATGCAGACTCCAACTGGGATAACTCGCCCAACCCTGCCTGACTCTCTTGACGTATTGACTAAGCAGAACTACGAAGCTGAGATTAAGGCCGCACGAGCCAAACTGGATTACCTCAACCTGCCCAAAACAAAGACTATTGATGATGTTTACAGCAAAGCAGAACAGGTAGCCATGGGAATAGATGAAGCGTCTAAGGCGGAATGGGAAAGGGCTTTAGCGGCAAACTCTTCTCCTGGTATGCTTGGTAAGTACTCCCTGGTTCGAGAGATGGCTGATGAGCTTGCCCTAAATATGGAATACTTAGGAGCCAAGCACGCGTCTGGAGTTATCAAGCCATTCGCGATGGAGCCCATCATCGACCTCGTAACCCAGGCTTCAGCAAAGGGTTACAGCATGCTCCAAATGGGGGATGTAGAGGTCGGCGCACAATCGATGCTTAGAAGTATTACGGAAGCTGCTGTTAAGGCAAAGTCGGAACAGGGCATGGGAATCCTTGACCCTGCTAGATTTGATGTTGGGTCTGGACGTAACGCATACAGTCGCTCTTCGATCGGAAAGCACTTAGCAGCAATGGGTTCCGAGTACAAGATTGAAGACCTCTTCATGAGTCGAACTGATAGGAATGCCGTCTATGCTCAGTCTAAGAGGGCTGCGGAAGTACAGCGCGGGCTGCTAGGTAACGTGGCAGACAGGCTTATGGCCGATATTCCGGAGGACTCAGTACTGAACCGTGTCTTCTTCAACAAGAAGGCTGTAGCTGACGCTGATCTTATGAAGCAAGCGTTCGACATGGCGCATGAACAGGCACCACAACTTTCAGGTATACCACATGAAATGTCTCAGCGGGAGAAGCTTGGGATAGGATATCTAGATACAGAGTCTGATGAATTTAGGAAAGGCTTTGCTACGGATGAAACCAGACGAGTTTTCGCCTCCTTCTTTGAGGAGGACGGCACAATGGGCAAGAGGGCCACCGAGGCTATGGGGGCCTTTGTTCAAAGGCACGGTAGTACACGGGCTGGAAGCGTCTCCCGTGGAGCCCTAGCCGACGCGGCGACTAAGACATCCTCAACATATGCGGCGGCGGGCTATGGTACCAGGAGTGCATCAAAAGAGGTCATGGAAAACCATCGTCTCGCGGCGCAGCAAACTATTACCAGAAGCGACATCTTAGGAGATGTGGGCCCTGACTTCACTGTCCCCGGTATCCATAGCGCCTCAGCAAGATCTGTTGCCTATGACACAGCTAGGAGAGTAAAGGACGGCCTTCTAGCTAGGGGACCCCAGAACTTCAAGGCAGGAGAAGCGATCTCTAGGTTGTGGGGAGTTCGCTCATTCAGAAATGCTACGATTGGTGGCGCCGCTCTAGTCGGTGCGTCATTACTATATAGACATACAAAGGACAGAACCGTAGACGAAATGGCAGGTCCTCCTCTTCTTCCCGGTGGAAGTTTCTACGAGGATAGCCAAACCCAACCGATGCCCCCTATGGCGAGTTCACCACCGCCAAGTTCAGGAGGCGGGGGAGTAATCTACAAGGTCAACGCACAGGGAAGCTTCGCCCCACAAGCCTTTAAGGCCGCAGCAGAGGGACTAGTAGGGGTGTCCGCCACAGGAGCCATATTCAAATCTCTTGGTCGAAGTAGACCTAATCGCGATCCACGTAAGTCTTTCTAGGAGTAGCAGATGCCCAGCAATAGGCAATACAGCGCAGCCGCTAAAGGCGGGAGAAACGTCGGTGCTGATGCCAGCCACGCTGAAACGCGTGATGCTATTCGGACTTCGCTAGGAGTCAAGGGGCAGCTAAGCGTTACTAGGAAGAGCAGTCCTACCTTCAATGCTGCTAAAACTCCATCTATGGCCGGACTAGATACTTCTAAATCCGCCTGGGTTAACCCGAAAGGATCGGGCTATCCCACCACTAGGGTTAGGGGACCTAAGATACCTCAGGACCTCAGACACAACTTCAGTGGTTTTGGATCTAGTTCGCCATCTTCTAGTATGGTAAACTATGTAAGGGGCTCATCGGGCAACTCTTCTGTGAGCAGATTAGCCAAGCGACAGAAATTCGACAGGATGTTTTAATGAGTGATCTCGAACCCATTAAGCTAGACGATGGTTCAACCCTCCAGCCTGGGGATGGAGACAACAATTGGACCAAGCCGTCTAAGCAGTGGGAGAACATGTCGGAGGCCGCCAAAGAGGAGGCCAAAAAGGAACTGGCCGCTATTGGATTCGACACTGTCCAGTTTAACTGGCAAGAGGTTGAGAACTTCCTTGGGGATGAAAAGGGTATCGCGGCGGGCAACCCATTCAACCCAGCCTACGACAGTGTGTTCAATGCTATAGCGCTCAAGCCAGAGCTATATGTCTATGCTGTACGCATATTCCCTCGGTTCAAGTTTGAGTACGACGCCTGGAAGATGCTTAACGTTAGGGTCAAGGAGGCTCAGCGTCGCAAGGGAGTAGATGGACAAGGCGCACCAGACGTCACCTTCGAAGAGTACATGAACAGCTTCTCTAATGACGACGACTTTAAGTTTGTATGGGCTGGAGAGTTTCTAACCACGCAAAAGAAGATTTCAGACTGGTTGAAGACCCACCAAAGGCCCGACACTGAACCAGCGTCTATCAACCCCTGGGAACTTAGGCTAGGTGGATCACGATTCTTCGTCCCCCCTATTAGCATTAGTGTCAACCAGGCTTTCAAGGCAGGTGGACTAACTGGTTCTGCTCTTCGTCAGCAGACCAGCCCCAAGTTCAACTCTGGGCACAAAGATACGTCAATTTCTATGACCCTATACTTCCCTAACCAGGAATCTATCTGGGGTACTTCTGCTTTGTCTCAGGATATCAACTTCGACAAAGACTCAGATGAGGTAGTTGATAACTTCCTTTCATCTCTACGTGGACTGGTGGCGCAGTTCAAGTACTCGCCTATTCTTCCAATTCGAAACGAATACCTTAACAGGACCTACGGTATTACCGCAGTGTGTTTGAATGGCATGACCATCCAGACGCTGCCTAAGTATCCTTTCTGTCTCGCTGTGACTATGGAGCTAACTAGCTTCAACCATAAGGTCTTCCTGCCTATGTTAAACGACTTTAACCAGGCAGTGAGATGGGGTCGCTTCCGCCAGTACATGGGTCGCGCCGCCCAGAAGATGAACGAATACGTTAACATGGGATTCCTTATCGAATCCGAACAGTCTGGTACTGACACAAAACTAATCGAATATGAAGCCGCGCCGACAACAACGTTCTCTAAGTTAAGAGACCTAGATAGCACCCTGGATAACTTCAATCCCAGCAAGTTCCAGCTCTACTACCCTAACCAAACACCCGCTAAGATTTTTGCACCCGATACCAACTCTTGGAGACAGTACGGAGAAGACAGCGCAGTTGGTACGGCTTCAGATATATGGTCTAGCTTTTTGGAGAAAATGGGCTATGAGGCTCTAGATAACCCCGAAATGCTCTATGACTATCTAGATAACTTTGACGCAAAAAACAGTGCGAACCTTCCCAAGAGCGTCTCTGAACAAGACCTTCTAATAGAGTACCTAAAGAACAGCAATGATGTAGTTAACGAGATGACTCAAGCTAACTTAGATAGGTATATAGAAAAGAGGACTGAGGAGCGCAAGAAGGAGTTCTATCCTAAGCCATATACTCCGGAACAAAAGGCTTCGGACGTCAAAGACGTTAGGTTGTCTTGGTTCTCCATTATGTTCAACAAGGCTCAGACGTCTCCAAGGTTCAAGGACTATATAGCGCAAGAGAAGGCGCGCCGCCAGCAGTTCATCAAGGAATGGGAAGTTCCCATGACTAAGCTGGGCATGGACTGGAGCAAGGTTATAGTCCAGGGCATCTCAGTTTCAATGGGCAACAACTTTGCTCGACTACAGCTTCAGATGCAATCTGAGCCAGTCATGCAGCACATTGGTGGTCGAGACTCGATGATCAATGTTTCGATGATTGTCCTTGGAGAAGATGAGCTTGTTAGGTTCCGTCGCGTTTTCGATCACATCAATGGCTTGGCGCGACTAGAACATGCTCACGGTATTCTAGGGTTCTTGGGGATCAAGAACGTAATCACTACACTATGTGGCATGAAGTACGTACTTCCACTAGGGTTCGAGGTCTCTTCTATTCCTAATTACCCCCACGCCTATAACGTAAACATGAGTCTAGTAGACTTTGATATTCTTCAACAACGTAGAGAAGAGTTGTCGTCAGAGCAGGAGAAAGAATTCGTTCTTGCCTTTGGGTCTAAGAGAAATCCATTCCTTAGGATCAAGCAGCTTTGGGGAGCCTTTAATGCATACCCAGATTTTCCTCTGGCTATCTACGAGGACGAAGATTCTGAAGATGGGATTGGTAAGTACTTCCCTAATAACATCAACAAGCCAAAGACCAAGCGCATTATTGGCCATCTCGATCCAGACTTCTATTTCAGGTCATTTGAGACCATCGACGATGACCTAGTTAACCACGGCCTAGAAACTCGTCCATCTGTTCTTGGAGGCAAGATTGTAGACCCGTTTATCAATAGCACGGTTGACCCCAATGCCGCCACCAAGTCTCCTGACCCCGCAAGGGACCCTAAGCCCGGGGACGCGAAGCCCGCCTCCTCAGCCCCAGCTGATAGCCCTGTCACCAAGTCCGCCAATGAGCTAGCAGGGGAACCCCCGAACACACCGAAGACTATCGCAACAGTGGTCGTAGATTCAGATAGGGCAGCCAACAAGATCTGGGCCGCCGACGCTCTTGAGATGAAGGTATACTTCCCTGTCTTCGGTGATAACCAGGATAAGATGAGTGGCTGCATCATTAAGAAGGGCGATATCGCTCTAACCAACATCGACACCAAGAAGGGTGAGATGAGTGTTGTTGGTGCGGCTACAAAGCAGGACAACCCTACTGGCGGGTATGCTCCTGTGCTAGAGAGTCACGCTGGACACGTATTAGATAAGCCAGCAATCAGCAAGGAACTCACAGCATTCGGTGACTACGGTAACCCCACAATCACCAAAGAAGGTAAGACCCTAGGCAAGAATGATCCCGCCTACCAGGTAGAGCAGATGATGTACGATACCCAGTATCGCAACAAGTCTGGTCGCATGATCCGCGCCTACCCAACATACATGCTTTGGCTAATTGATGAGGGTGGTCACTTCGGTGGCGTTAAGTTGTTTGACAACTTCTATGGACTACAGTCGGTTATCGACTTCTCTGTTCATCAGTCAGAGGACATTCTGGGCGACACACTAGTGCTTCGTCTATCTAACCTATACTCAAAGCTTAATGCTCCCTACACAAAACTAGTTGGTATCAACTCTGACGGTAGCGAAACAGGCATAGGTTCATCTCAGCTAAACCCAGATGACGGAAACATCAATGACTATCTAAGTGACCCAGCCAATATTGATGAAGCCATAGACAACATGCTTATCACCAAGTTGTCTGTTGGCTGGGATAACCTGTTAAGCGGAACTCAGGATACCTTCATTCGTGAGATACAGGGTATTAGGCTCAAGCCTGGTGTTAGGGTCCATCTTCGCATGGGCTATAGCGCAAACCCCAACTCCCTACAGACAGTATTCAACGGGACTATTACTGAGGTAACAACCGGAGAGATAGTCGAAGTTGTAGCCCAGTCTGACGCCATTGAGTTGGCGCCATACGTCAATACAACAGATAAAGAAGGGGACTCAGGCCATATAGATGGTGCGTTCAATACTGGTCTTTGGCTATCAGAGCCTAGGGACCTAATGGTGCGCCTCCTTTCAATGGGGTCAAGTACTTTCCGAGAGGCATTCGCTAATGCTACTCAGGGTCTAATCTTCTCAGAGAACAAGTTCGGTATCCGCCACTTTGGGCAGGTCTTGTATGAGCCACTAACTAGTGGTGAATCGCAGCGCCACAGCGCAGTCAATGAGGCTGTTGGTGGGTCTCTTGATAAGACGATCAACCTCCAAACTGGAGACTCTGCTAGTCTTGGAGACACCCTAACACAGGTTAGGGGATCATCGTTTGATACAATCATTGGAACCAACACTAACGTTCGTGCAGACGTCCTCCCCCTTATGCAGTCGCTTTGGGTGAACTCGTTCCGTCATCGTGACTATGAGTTGTTCAAGCGCAACATCTATCCTGGCAACGGATCTGGTGTGGCCCAGTATCTTGGTGGAGACTTCCCTGAAGCTGGGCTTATGATGGCAGAGGCGGCGGGGGCCGACGGAGGTCCAGCCCTCAAATCAGTTTATCCCGAAGCGGTTCAGCGTCGCGCTATCGATAGGGCCTCAAAGGGTGCTCCCCCTACTGATACTCAGAAGACTGACAAAAAGAGCGAGAACAACGGAACAACCCCGACAGACCCAGCCGATAAGTCTGTTACAGATAAAGGCAAGGACGCTGCTACGTCTGTCGCAAGCAGTGGCAAGGATGCCGGCGTTGAAGCTGTTAAGGGTTTGAGTCCCCAATTATCATCTATTGGTTCAAGTTGGGATATCTTTGGCAAGATCATGGACGGAAGCCTTGATCAGAATCCCCTGCTCAACATGATGGGCATTACCAGTGAGGGCGACGATGACCTTAGGGGTTTCGATGAGGTATCGTTCCGCGCCCAGACATACATGAAGTCTGTATGGGATCTCTTCCAGCTCTGCGCTGCGCTGCTTCCAAACTATATTGTGGCTGTGCGTCCGTTTGAGGATCGTTCAACGGTCTTCTATGGCAAGCCTCACTGGCTTTATACTTCTGGTGTACAGCCGGTCACAAATGGTATTCCTAAGAGTTCAAAGGTTGATCAGATCAAGCCAGATACTCTTGAGCCAGATATCATGCGCAAGATCGCTAACGCATCTAGTCCGTTGAATGACGCCGCTTCTCAGCAGCAGCTATTCGAATCGCTTAACAAGGTAACAGCAGCAAACCCAAGCCCTACTGCTAGCACTTCTGGTGTCGCGTATTCTGGTGGAGATGTAGCATCTCTTCCAGCAGAGATTGATGATGGTAATGGGGGGCATAGGGCGGTTCTCCCAACTCGTCAGGGTACGACGGTTATGGAGATGCACCTTCCAACAGATGCAGACCTAGCCAAAGACAAGGCACAACACAAGCAGCTAGATTCTCTGCCTGCTAGATTCAAGCATCCTTATTACATGGACCGCCAGGGCGGAGGTCGAGGTGGCTATGTTGGGATCAATAGTACAGAGAACCCCAATCCAGAGACCGATACAATCCTGCAGGGCGAGAGCGCCTCGACTGGTGGTCAGGCCGGAGCAGCAGGATACTTCAATAAGCCAGGTCTAGGTCCAGAGGAGGAGATGTGGTACTTCAACATGAGGTGGCCATTCTTCAACTGGAACGAAACCGTTGATGGTAAAAGCACCTATCGACCAGATACCAATGGTGCAGACTACTTTGGTAAGCGCGTAGCTATTCACTGTAATGAGACCGGTAAGACTATTGTCGCCTGTATTGGTGAGTCGGGTCCATACCTCGCTGGCGGTAAGGCAGCGGGCATGTCGCCAGAGTGCTGGTTCTCACTTGGACTAGACAAGGCCAAGGATACTACATGTACCTTTGGGTTCGTGCCTGACCAAAAGACTAAACTAGGCCCTATTGAGGGCAGCATTTCAGGTGCTTCTTCAGCAGCTCCTAGCCCTACTTCTGACACTAACGCATCAGACACATCCAAGGCCGCCGACAATATTGCTAACAACGTAACGGGAACTCCAGGCCCCGATAGTGGAACAGACGCATCTAAGGCCGCTGACAAGGTTATTGATAATGCACGTTCAGGAGGAACCTCAACTACCCCCTCAGCTGCCGACCAGGTTAAGGCGCTTGATAGCCCAGAGATCATCAAGCTCATCAACTCTGGAGCAATTGATACGTCAGCCGTATCCTATGTTCGAGGCTACCTAAATGGCGACATCAACATCTGGGCTGCTAATGGCCTTAATGATTCTAACAAGGCCTATGATGAGGATAGGGACAATCCCGACCAGGCCGCAGCCAACTATAAGAGCGACCCAGTAGGCCACTATGCTCGTCTTCTTTATGATCGCGAGTACGCTGTTAGGTTCAAGAACCTAGCCAAGGATAAGAAGGTTGGACCCGAAGCCCTACTGGGGCAGGATAATCCTAACCTTGATGGGGTCTTCCCTGATTTGGGTCAGCTACAGATTTTTGCAGGATCAGATAGCACTGATGTTGTCCGGGTTGGAGAGGCTATCTGGGACCAGTTCAGAACCCAGTGGAGGCTTCACCCCGATTCAGACTCTAAGTACAAAGAGATCAAGCGTATTCTAGTTGATAGCAAGTGGGGCAAGTCTGTAGACTATAAGGTGAGAAGCAAGGATCGTGGTCTTGATCAGACTCTTGACAAGTACACGATTGATGAAAATGAATACTGGGAGGGCGCAGCAAAGGATCCGTCCGAAGGTGTCAACATCTTCAAGGACTATGACGACGAATACTATGACTACCTCCCCACTGCTCTAGTGGGAGCATTCAAGCAGTTCATGTGGCAGAATCCATACTGTCGTGCATGGCTTGTTGTAACAACCAGCTTCCATACTTCTCTTGCCGGGAGTCCTGGTGACTTCCTTAACAGTCTAGCGGCTAAGGCTGGTCAAGTTGCCGCTACAGCAGGCAATGCGGTGACAACCGTCGCTGGTGGCGCTGGTGTAGCAACTCATGTGGTTCTGGGTGACGAGGGTTGGCAAAAGATCGTCGATTGGGCTGCTAGTGACGAGCTGTGTGACTTCGGCAACAGCACCGTTACTGAAGCCTGGAAGAAGTTCCTTGAGATCACATATGACGCAGAGTTTACCACTGATAAGGACCACAAGAGCGAGACAGAAGGCTGGGAGAGCATCAATATCCGTAAGGGTGGAGAACTCAGTGAACCGGCCAAGGCGATGGTCACGTGGCTCAAATCAAAAGACAAGCCAGGCCTTAAGAGTACTGACATTCTCGACCGAGTTAAGGAAGAGATATCAGTAGCATATGATAGCACTATTGGCCACCTCCTGTCGGTCGCTGGTAATACCCTAGAGGGGCTAATCTCTGCTTTCCGCCTACAGATGCAGCAGCTAAGTCTTGGTCTTGACATGGTTGGCAACATGCAGCGCCAGGCACACGTGCTCAACAAGGTTCTTAACGATAGCATCTACTACGCGGAGGGCACCTATCTCGCCGATGGTTCTCCCGACCTGCTCAAGTCTGTGGACAACGTGTTTACGCGTGAGTATGGTGAGCCTGTTATCGAGATTCGTGAACCATTCCAGAGAATCCACTACATAGATTCATGGCAGCATATTTTGTCAGACAACATCCAAGAGACACTAGGTGGTGTGGCCACTGTTGTGACTGCAAGTTCTGACGGTAAGTATCCTGTTTCTGTATACTTTGATAAGGGATCACCCACCAACCTTCAGGTTGAAAAGGCTGTAGAGACTGGCCTCTATTGGGATAACGCAAAGGGTGAGGGGTTCTTCTCCTTCCTTCATCCCTTGATCCATCCCATGGAAGCAATCCGCGGCTATACAAAGACAGCCCAGGGTTCTTCAGACGAGCTGCTCTCAAAGCGAGTAGCACTCTCACACCTAAAGGAGAGCCTAAAGGACATCTACTCAGGGGAGATAATCGTCCTTGGGGATCCAGATATCCGTGCTCACGATCTTGTTTACATCGCAGACGTCTATGAACGAATCTATGGGCTAATTGAGGTTGAGGCTGTAACACATCACTTCACTGCAGAGGATGGGTTCATTACTTCTATTGTTCCCAATGCTGTCGTGACAGTGAACGACCCATCTCGCTGGACCATCTTCAACTGGGTCTCCGCACTTTGGGGAACTAAGAACATCAGAGATGATACAAGAAGCTATATGCAGGTCTTCGCTGATGATACTAGTCCGATCAATAACAAGGAATGGATAACAACAGCAGATCTAGCAAATGCCCTTAGGACCCCTATCATGGGGCACACCGTATTCCATGGTGGTGCTAGTGGTATCGCTAAGGATCTAGTCGCCGCAAAGGCAACAGGCTTCCTCACCACTGAGGAGGAGCGCATGAAGTATCTTAAGGCCGTCAAGTCTAAGGGTGAAACTCAGGGCAACGATCAGGGCACAACTAATCCACTAAATCAAGACCTTGACGTTCAGAAAGCTAACCTTGAAGTTGTAACCAATCTGCCTGGAGTCAGCATCATTGGCGATCTAGGTTGGGATTTATGGGACTGGGTTAAGGACAGCCTTCTTGACCAGCACGGCTGCTACATCCAGTACCTCACCAAGGATGGCCAGCCAATGGATGCTGGGCTCTCCTACGCCCAGGGTGTTGCAGTGGGAAGATTCCACACGGTCGAGCTACTGCCTAGAATCCTTGGTTTGAATACCAACGTGAAGACAGCAGAAGGTCACGTGAGGATTACGACCAATGACCTATTAAGTGCCATGGGCTGGAATGAGATTGATACAGCCAACCAGTACAAGGAAATGAGTTGGTGGGTAGCACAGACCAATTCCAAGATCATGGACATAAGTGGTCAGGGTCCCGATTCATCAACCTTAGAAAGCCAGTATATCGTTAACCTGGTTCGGGTTACAAAGATTCGAGACGGTGACACTATTGAGGGCGCTATTGTTAGTGGAGACTACATGAATCCATCTATTGCGAACCCCAATATTGCTGGCAAGACTCTCGCCTATCGTTTCAATGGTGTTCGACTCTTCGAGCTTTCAAACAAGACACACCCTGACTATGTGCCAGAGGATGATCCTGGCCGCAGGTCTAGAGATTATCTCGAATCAATCTGTCCGGTTGGTACCATCGTTGCCGTGCGCCAAATTAAGGGTAAGGAACGAGAGATTTGGGGCCGCGAACTTGGCATCATATTCAACAACGTACCAGAAGGTATAACGGGCCGCGATAGAGAAATCGCGCTGATGAAGTATGCCGGTAGAGATGCAGACGGAGATAACAAGTGGAAGCCGTCAAACATCACACCAGCTGCATGGGATGGATATCTAGATGACGGTCAACCATACACCATAAACTGGCAAATGATTATGCAGGGCTATGGAGATGTTGACACCCTTGGAACTGGTACCAACGATGAGGATAGGGGATCCAGCTACGGGGCAAGTGGGCACTAATGCCTGACAAGTTTACGCTAGAGGACTTCCAGAACGATAAGTCGATTATCAAGTCTGAGGCTGCTCAGTCCAACTATGCATTCCCCATCAAGACTACTGCTTCTCAACAGAGCGAGCCCGCAGCTAGTCTTACCTCCTACGATGTCTCCTCTGTGCTTCAAGGCTATGCCCTCTATAAGCCAGCAGGCGCAACCTACGACGCCTTTAACAACCACCTCTCTAACGAGCTACAGAATCTCGGTACCGAAGCTAAGTGGGCGAACAGGGAGAGCAAACTAACACCATACGACGTGTTCTTAAAAGACGTAGATCCCAAAACTGGGGCCAGCATAGGAGATGTTGGTAGCACTACCCCTGGTTCAACAACTCCCGCAGCCACTACTCCGGGGGGTACGTCTGCTCCTCCGCTTACGTCTGGCACGGCGGATGCTTTCTGTATTGGAGACTCTATTAGTGTCGGCTGCCAGCCACACCTAGAGAAGAACGATAAAGGCTGGCACTTCACTGTCAATGCCAAGGTCAGTAGACCGCCTAGTGTGGGGCTCACCGAAGTTAAGGCCAGGAACGGCGACCTGGGATCTGTAGTAGTAGTTAATCTCGGTACAAACCCCGACGCCAAGTCAGCATCGCAATGGATTGGTGAGATGATGGGGTTACTATCTAACGTACCAAGGGTATGTTTTGTCACCTGCAATGAATGGAACGACTATCCAAAGCAGGTAAACGTTGAGATTCATGCCCTTAAGGATCGAGATAGTAAGGTGGTCGTGGTAGATTGGGCGGCCAAGATAGCTGGCAATAGAGGACTATTGAGTGGAGATGGCGTTCACCCTACAGTTGATGGATATGGTCAGTTAACTAACATGATTCTGGAAGCCATTGGACCAGCTCCGAAGGGACCCTAATGCCGTTTGATTACAAGCTTAATGACCTAGCAGATGAAAAGTCTGTCATCAAAGCTAACTTAGCTAATCAAACCTATGAGGGCGGAGCCTTAAAGACTACCCAGTCTCAGGAATCTGAACCGCGTGCCAGTCTTACTACTTATGGTATCTCTAGCGCCATGCAGGGAATGGCTCTCTATAAGCCTCAGGGCGTTACCTACGACGCGCTCAATAATCATCTCTCCTCAGAACTAGAGGATTTGGGTACGGAAGATAAGTGGAAGGATCGAAACAACAAACTAAGTCCTTACGACGTCTTCATCAAGGACCCAACAACCACACCCACCGATAATGCTACTGGCAACATAGCCCAGAATGCAGCGACAAGTTCAACAAGTTCTACCCCCACTGATGAGATGCCTGCTGGCACAACAGGGGTAACTGGTAATGGAAACGCCAAGATGATTTGGCCCACAGATGTCCACAACCTATCTCGCGGATTTGGTGCCGATGGTGGTCACGCCGGGCTAGATATCACCTGCCCCAGTGGATCAACTATTTATGCACCCCTAGACGGGGTAGTTACTCCCACCAACGCAGACGGAAAGCAGAACCCCGGAGATTATGGGGAGTTCTTCCTCTACATTAAGCACACCGATCAGATCTACACCCTATATGGACACATTAAGAAGAGGCTGGTAAACACTGGCGATCAGGTGAAGCAGGGCCAGCCTATTGCCATCTCTGGTGGAGGAGACAACGACCCAGGTAAGGGCAGTAGCCGAGGTGCCCACCTTCACTTCGAAGTCCGTACAGATACCTATCAGGGTTGGGGAAAATCAACTAACCCAACCATCAGGGATCCTATGAACTACTTGGATAAATAATGCCATTTGACTATAAGCTGGACGATGTAACAGATGAGAAGTCTGTAATCAAAGCCAACATTACCAATCAAACCCATGGTGGCGGAGCCCTAAAGACTACTCAGTCTCAAGAGTCTGAACAGCGAGCTGGTCTTACAACCTATGGCCTCTCTGATGCCATGCAGGGCATTGCGCTATATAAGCCAGCGGGGGCGACATACGACGCCTTCAATAACCACCTTTCTTCAGAGTTAGAAAAGCTAGGCACAGAAGATAAGTGGAAAGATCGCGCCAATAAGCTAACTCCTTACGATGTATTTATCAAGGACCCAACCACTACACCTACAGGTACTGACACTAGCAATATCGCAAGTACTGCAGCACAAAGTTCAACTAGTTCGGATCCCAGTACTAGCACTCCTTCAGGCTCAAGTAGTGTCGCCAGTGGCAGCTTGCAAGAGTTGGCGGGCAAGGTACTCAACCATCCGAACGTCACATTCGACCCAGGACGGGTCAAGTCTATGTTTGTTGATGTAGCTGGTGGGAAGAGTATCCCTATGGGTTCTGGTACTGCGCCCGACGCTACCCTGCTTGGTCTAGTATGTGGTATAGCTGATCGCATGAAGATCCAGATCTCTTCATGGGTGCGGCCAGAAGATGGTGGCCAAGGACACGGTGGGGGTCGCTGTGTCGACATCGATGGCTGTGATGGGTCTCTTGGGATTAACGGATCAGATGAGAGATCGAATAAAATCGTCGCTGCAGCTATTGATCTCATTCCCGATGACGGGAGCTTCACCCTCGGGTTTGGTAGAGGAAGCCGCTCAACTCCTATCCCAGGAGGGGTTCGCAAGGGTGTTTACGACTTTAACGACAATCCTAATCACGTGCATATCCAGATCGACCATAAGAAGTAGCCATGGCAGACTATCCAAAGTTTGACAAATACATTAAGGACCAAGCGGCCCAATCCAATATGGAGACGCCGACTCCTAGGTATGGTATTATTAGCTCTTACAATACTAACAACAATACCGCTACAGTAATCCTCTCGGCTCCTGACTCAGATGGAATTCAACAGATTCTAGATCGTGTGCCCTGCCCTATTACTCCGGGCGTACAGATGGCTGCTCCAGGTCCAGGTACTCCGTGTTTCGTGGTGTTCCTGAGTTCAAGGAATGAATCGCGGCCAATTATTAGTCATTTCTTCAACCATGAATACCAAAAGAGGGACTACTATAGACACACGGACGCACGTAATGGTATCTCTCAGTTCTATTTGAATATGTAGGAATTATGTCAAAGATGGAAAGACCCACCTTCTCAATGGTGGAACGGAATCGATTTAGTGCGACAGAAGTAGGGGTAACCCACCAGTTCACTAACGCCTTTGTTAGGTTGACTGATGACGGTGATGTAGAGATCATTGCGGGGGAAGGATTGGGTATCGTTCTGCATCCAGCAAACAAGAGTATTACCATTATGGCAGACAAGATAAAGTTTGTTACCCGTGAGCATGGTGGCCTGATGTGGAACATGAAGAACTTCAATGAGAAGGCTATCAAGTTTACAGAGCCAGCTTTCTATGATTACAACCCTGAAGATGGAATGGGTATCTTCAGGAACATGACTAACTTCCTAGAAGAGGATGAGAGCTAGTGAAGACCTGTACAAAGTGTCTTCAATCAAAATCTCTTGAGAACTACTACTTTCGTAAGACCACAGAAAAGCCCTATCCTCGATGCAAGTCGTGTGTCAGGGAAGACCAGTTAGTGTATGCGGCAGCGCATAGGGTCGAAGCTAGAAATAGAAAGAAAGAATGGTACTCCAGGAATCAAGATAGGGCGATAGCTTATTCTTCTGAGTGGAATCAAAACAATAAAAGCCGCCGCAGAATTACCGCAGCCGCCGCACAGAACAGACGACGTGCTAGAAGAAAGAATAGTCTAGTCGAAACTTATTCCAGAATAGATATCTTCGATCGAGATAATGGTGTGTGTTATTTGTGTAAGGAATCCATTGACATAACTCTGGAATGGCCAGACCCAAGATCGTTTACCGTAGATCACATTCAGCCCATTTCAAAGGGCGGTTCTGACACGCCCAGTAATGTTTCTGCCTCTCACTGGATATGTAACCTAAGTAAAGGAAATAGATAATGACAGATTGGTATTTCGATGAGGGTGGAGATATTAAGGTAAGTCCCGCTGGGGATGTGGCAATGACTGATTCTTCTTGGAGAGATGATTCTCAGCAGGCCTATATCAGAATCATGACAGAGCCTTCAGACTTTACCCTCTACCCTGCACTAGGAACTGAACTGTCCTTACTCTATGGGATGCCACAGACAGAAGAAACCGGCAACTATGGAGCAGCCCTTATCCAGGGTGCCCTAGATAGAGAGGGACGGTTCATCGGTAAGGCCATTACCATCAAGCCGTGGCCTACCGGACCGCAGACAATTAGATTTGATGTATTCATACAGAGTGGTTCGAGAAGTTCACTGCTTCTTTCGATCGACCAGAACTTGGGAGTTGTGAACTAATATGGCCATCTACGCTAGGAAGAATAGGGCTGACATCTTAAGAGAAGCCCTATGGAGACTACAGCAAGAGACTCCTGTTACTGCCACGAGTCCAGGATCGGTAGCTCGTGCCTTTACTGAAGCAATCACCGAGCAATTGGGAGACAACTATGACGCTTTGGAGTTCAACCTAGCCCAGTCCGTTATCTCTACAGCAACAGGACGAGCGCTCGACGCCCTTGGGGAACTATACAACGTGCAGCGTCGCACCCTGTCCGATATCGCCGCTGTTGATTCTCGGATTGGGGCCTTCTACTTCTATATTGACACGCCACAAGGAACACAGGTCACCATCCCTGCAGGGACCAAAGTGTTCACGGGCATTGACTCCTTCATAGGCCGTCAGCTATCTTACTCAACCACAGACCAGGCAATTATTGCCCCCGGAAGAACCAGGGTCTACGCAACAATCCGTGCCAACTTCAATGATGGTTCATATTCTGCGGCAGCAAACACTCTCACCACCCATAACTTCACCTCTCCTCCAGGGGTAACAATCAGGTGTACTAATCCTAAGCCCATTGCTTCTCAGCAGGGCTATGAGGTGGACGATAACTTCAGGAACCGTATTGTCAAGGCCGTGAGAGTGGCGGCATCTGGAACTGCCGAAGCCTGCCGCTATGCCGGGCTGAACGTTAATGGCGTCCGGGACATCAAGATACGACAGGCGCCCTATGGCATGGGGACCTTCGAAGTTCTGATCATTTCAGAAGATCCCTCCCTGTCTGTCTCTGTGTTCCAGAACGTAAAAGCTGTCCTAGATACCGTACGCCCAGTAGGGGTAAGGATGGTTACTAAGCAGCCCAAGACCGTTCTGATGGATTTCTCTGCCTCAATCGTCTTGGGGAATGTGTTTGTAGATGATAACATTACAGACATGGTTTCTGTCGCTGTAATGAGGTACTTGAACTCATTGCTACCTGGTGATGTATTGGTGTATAATGGACTTATCCAAGCCATAATGGATACATCTAACGCTATCAGGGATGTCAGGATCACAAGATACGCCCCCTTCGGTGTGGAGACTGTACGCAGAAACTACTCACCTAAAGATGATGAACAGATTATTCCGGGTCGAATCGACATTTCTATAGCCTCCGTATAAGGATAGAGTTTGTGACAAGAGAATGCGCTGGACCAGGTTGCGGTGAAACTTTTTCACCCAACACACATAACCAGAAGTATCATAGTCCCACATGTAAACGTAATGCCGAGAATGAGAACAAGAGACGAGTCTTCACCCAGGATGTCGCCAATGCTGTAGCAAACAGTGTGGCACCCGCCTACTTGGATGGCTTAGATTCCGACGAAGAGATTGAGTTCCTTCGCAAGGAAGTAGTTAGACTAGCCAGGCTAGTTGACAAGCATAAGATCATTAAGCATGAGGCCGTCGAGGCAACTTATGCCGCTATGACTGATGCTATCGAGACCATGCGCCCACCGATAGTCCCAGAGCCAGCGTTGATCAATCAGCCTGGGGACGAAGAAGTTGCAGTAGCCGTATTGGCTGACTGGCAACTAGGAAAGAAGACGCCAACGTATGACTCGGAAGTATGCCGTGAGCGGATTCGTCTGTATGGCGAGAAGATCATCCGCATTGCGAAGATCCAGAGGGCTGATCATCCCGTTAAGCATATCCGTCTTTGGGCGGTTGGGGATATCGTTGAAGGTGAAGATATCTTCTCCGGTCAGTCTCACCTTATCGACTCAAGCCTATATCGTCAGGTCGGTGTCACAGGTCCAGAGATCATGCGAGATCTCATCCTCCAGCTATTAGCCGAGTTTGAGACGGTACACTTCGTAGGGGTGATTGGAAACCATGGCAGCATCGGTGGGCGATCACGCCGCGAATACAATAGCGAGACCAACATGGATCGCCTGCTCTATAAGATCGTAGAGCACATGTTTGCTTATGAGCCTAGAGTTACGTTCAACATCCCTGATGGTCATGGAGAGAGTAATTTCTACGCAGTCGATACCATTGGTAGTTACGGTACGTTACTAATACACGGAGACCAACTACCTCCTCCTTCCTCTAGTCATACATACTACAAGAAGGTTATGGGTTGGAAGGACGGGGCAATTCCCGAGTCGTTCCAAGACGTATTCATGGGACACTATCACCAGAACTGCAAGATGACCTTGGGCAGTTCTATCCTTAGGGTTAGCGGGTCGCCAGAGAGCTATAACACCTTTGCACAAGAAGTACTAGCCGTGATGGGTCGCCCCTCACAGCATCTACAGTTCGTCCACCCAAAGCATGGTGTTACTAGCGAGCACACAATTTACTTGGATTAAACCTAAGGGTAGAAGTTGAAGACATACTACTTAAAGCTCACTACAGAAGACTTTACTAAAGGCGACTCTGTCTGGACTTCGGGAATCATCGACTTCTACGACAACTATAGTGCGGCCTCTGAGATGGCCACGCCCTCATACCGCAACTACTCAACCATCAAGTCCAACTATGGATTGAACCTACTGCGTAACGGCACCTTTACTGGTATGGAGATGGGCACCATCGGTGCAGCTACTCCTACAGAGCTGGGAACAGTTGAAGGTGGCCTAGCATCTCAGGGAGGTAGATTCATTGATGAGTCTGGTCGTATTGATGTTGTTGACTACGAGATTAGCTTCTCGGCAGAAATAGGAACAGCTCCAATATCCTCTGCGTTGGATCTCTACACAGCGGATGAGAGCGACGCATCCTTCCCCGATGAGTGGGCTTTTAAGCAAGGCGTTTTCGGTCTTCGATACCTAGGTGAAGTCTCGTCTTACCGCTATGGTAAGGTGGTCCTAAGATTAACCAGCGATCAGAACCTCGATGACGTTGACGTAGAGGTTATCATTAGGGTTCGTATTGGTGAGCCCCTACAGGGTGGTATCGCATATAAGTCCGTGCGTGATAGTCTCATGGTCTTCCCTGAGTGGATGGATATTCGTGAGCTAGAGAACGAGAACCCCGCTGATCCCTCAATGGCAACCCCTCTCAGTGTGGGAGGTGCCGTACTTAACGCGGTTGCTGGCGAGTGGCTAGATGAGATCCGCGGCGATATAGCATATGCTTATGCTCAGATGTTTATCAACACGGTTGATGTAACACAGCCAGACTGGGTCTACTCTGTAACCAACGTATCTCCTACTATCTACAACATAACAGGAGATGGAACAGAACTAGCACGCTGTGTAAACCTACGGGACTTCTATGACCTCACAGATGAAGAGGACGGTTTCTGGTATAACGAAGCAGACAAGATTCTCTTTGTCAACAAGAGCTATGATGATTTCCGCATCAACTATGTGACCCGTACTCTAGCTCCACATCAGATCTGGAACTGGTTTGACGAGTATGGTCTACGGGTAGACCTTAAGAGGTTAAGACTAGAGAGCAACGAGTCCTATAAGGCTCGTATTCTGGACGTCTTTATCAATCGCCCTGGCGTTGGCGTTGACGCATTCAAGCTTGCTCTGCGTCGTGAACTTAGTCTCTGGCAATATTACACCAACTCACTAGCCACGCCAGACTCATACTACCAGGGTGCAACCCCGGAAGTGCTAGAGATGCCCGATATCGAAATCGACAGCGAGTTTGTCGATATTCAGGGCGTACCAACAAAGAAGTTTGTTGATCTAGTAGAAGAACTAGCCAAGGGATACCCAAGCACTTGGGGCTTCTTCAAGTGGAATGAGGCAACATGGGATGCTGGTGGAGACCAAGGAGGAGGGTACGATGTCCTGCCTCAGCGTTGGGATGCGACTCCTCTATCAGACGCAAACGTTCAGTCCGGTGTTGGAGACGGCAATGACCTGTTCGTGCACAGGCCAGATGAAGTTACTGGCGCACGAGAGTTCACCGGAAAGCTAAAGATGCGCGGCCGCCACAAGGCGACTCGTACTGAAGCTCGCAAGATTGAGTTTAATGTAAACGTATGGGGAGAGGGCCCATACAACAAATATGACAACCCCACAGTGACTGTGCCCCTAACGGTTGAGGTGGTCCTAGAGTCTGGCACCTACTACCACGTCTTTACCCTAAGCTCTAAGAGCGACGTAAATGACATTGTTACTCAACCAACTGCTTCAAGTTACGGTCAGTACTCCTTCCTAACAGACGCTGGACTAGCCATCCCTGGTTTAGAGTGGATAGATGAAAGTAACGTAATACACACTGTAGGTGTTGACGACTTTGATTTTGATAGGTCTACTATTAGCTCACTTATCCTACTCTTAGGTACCTGGAATGGCTCAACTTTCGTAGACGCTCCTGTAGATGACGAATTCACTGCATGGCTCCCTGGCACAAGCGCCACACTTGAGGCAGGAGATGTTTCTATTGCCGCAACTGTGATTGCTGCGTCTGTGACTATGGTAAGTAAGGTTACTTCCTTCTCTTCAGAAACATGGGCGTCAGAGAAGCAACGATTCAAGATCCAGATAAACGGATCTCTTCCAGACCAGGGGCTACTAAGCTATGTTCTCCCCGTGCCAACGATTGTCTGGCGTGGAGACTTGACGGGGGCTAAAACCTACAAGGTGGAGATGGCAACCTATGAAGACTCTTCCATTGGTCGCCGCGGAGGGTTCACAGTTGGAGCAGATGGCCACAGACTATTTATCCCCGATGACTATATCACCATAAACGGTTCTACAGCCTGGGATATCAACGATGTTCAGGAGTTTGTAGAGGCTACCGAAGAGTTTGAGTTTGAAAGCATTACAGCAGCCACTCCATCCTACCCAGTGTCTGACTGTCCCTACTGGGCACCGTTTGAGGCAGAACAAAATGTCGGGTTCGAGGGTGTTGTCGATGAGAATGGCCCTTGGAGAAACGGTGTGGCTCCTCAAGAGGGGAATACCAACTTCAACCTCTTGGCTATTGAAGTCGATCGCTCAGACTTTTCAATTCCACAGTCTGAAAACTATGTAGTTACTTGGATGGGTGTCAATAGCGATAACGATAGGGTTATTGTCTGGCTTGACTCCAATACGGTAAAGCCCTCGTTTGATGATGGAACTCAAGTTGAGTACCCCACCTCTTCTATTGAGGAACAGTACGATTCTGGGACCTATTCATATGGGCCAATGATTGTTAGAGCCAGACTTAATGTGGCTATCTCTCCCGAATGGGAGCCACAAGTTCATTCTGGTTGGTTCTATGATCGCGACGAAGAAAACTATATGTACTCGATCCCCGCCGATGAGCAGGCCACGCTGACTTCTTCGCATAAAACACTCGGTGGAGTAGCCAGAATGGGCGCACCGATCATTGTTAAGACGGACCAATCTACCCCCGTTGACTATCGACAGGTTGCCTTCTGGGATGATGCTACCCCTGGATATACAATGTATGCCAAGCAGATAGTCCCTGGAACTGGGGACTTCTGCCTCTTTGTTGGATACGAAGATGTCTACGATGCTTCTGTGATTGACCTGAACACTGGATTGACGATCGCGGCATCTACATTCACGTCAACTAGTCGACTAGCCACCTCTCTGGAGACAGATAAACTACACGACTACGAAGTCACCTATAAGGTGAATAGATCCTTCTTCGCAGACAATGACTTTGTTGGGGACGACAACACGCAGAGGACTAACCTGGTCTTTGATCAGCCGCTAGCTACACCAGTCACGGTTACCTATGAGACCTCTAAGTTTGATCCCGCTACTCCTGTAGACCTGCCGCTTAATACCTTCTACACCATCATGGATGAGGGCTATATCTTCATCAGCTACAACGAGTATGATCTCTCCAAGGTAGAAGTAAGGGTAAGTCCTTCTTCGATCGTCGCCAATGGAGAAGACTATCTTATGGTGACACTAAGATCACTTGACGCCTATGGGAACCCAAAGCCCAATGCTCAGTTTACCCTGTCTACTGACTTCGGAACCCTTAGCGATACGTCGGTTACAACAAACGACGACGGTTTCGCCGCAATCAAACTTACTTCTGAACAGTCTAATACAGACCTAGAAGGAACTATTACTATAAGTGGGGACGTCGATGCAGAAGTTAGCTTCGAAGTATCCCCGGTCAACCTCCGCGCCTACAGGATAACAGCTGTACCCAACGTACAGCAGATTCCAGCAGATGGAGTTTCAACCGTTTATGTATTCGGTAAGGTGGAGACAACAGAGTATGAGCCAGTTCCTTATGCCTATGTATACTGGCGCAAGGGAAGGTACATGCATGATATCTGGACTCGCCTATACTCAACAGCGGCGGCTACTCCAGGGTCTTCGGCTCTAGCTGGTAGAGTTGTTGCCGACGAGGATGGCATTTTCACAATTGGTCCATTCTTGTCAGCTACTCCTGATGATCCGGGCTACTGGATGATGGCGGTAGAAAGCGAAAGCGCATCACCTCACGACCAGGCAACCCCCAACTTCCCTCCTAGTGCGACGCCAACCACTTGGGATCTAGTAGCCGCTACCCCAGACTGGGACATGGCAGGAGATGTGGTATTCTGGGTTGAGTACCCACATTACCAGCATGGTGTTGAAAACCTGAATGGTCTCCCGAGGTCTGTCGCCCAAATGCGCCAGCGTCCGGACGAGATACCAGACTACGCTCCGCCAGGTAGGTCCATGTGGCCAACGTTCTATGATGAAGCTACGCCACTAGCAGACGCAACTCCTATGGGTGTAGGCGATATTAACTATCTTCCTGCGGATTGGTATGCAATCGACAGGTACAAACAATACCAATTGGGGCTACTAGGATCAAATAGGACACCTCAAACGGCTTCTGACTTGGCCGATTCTCATCCTGACTATAGGAAGTACTAATGAAGAAGTTTATCAACCAAACTGACGCAGGCAATGAGAAGGCGATTCGTCGTGGAGTAAGGGTTCCAGATGGAGATGTTAACCTAGCCTGGGCTAAGGCCCCTGCGTTGAACCCTCGGGACAACATTGTTATCATCGACACATCTCAGGTAACTCCCGAGAATGTAGACAGTGGAGTGACGACGGCCAAGCTCATGTATGCCGATGAGATTGGTGTGCTACAGGATGTATTTGGTAACCAGGTAATCTTTGAAGAGTACCCAGCAGTAGCAGACGTGTTCACAATAGATGAGGACTTCTCTACTGTTGAGGGTAACGAGTACACAAACAACTCTATCCTACCATTCGTCCACGTAAGCCGATACTTCCACATCGACTTCAAGGGCTATGCTTCTCACGATACCGTAAAGAAACTAACCCTAAGCAATGTAAAGGTCATTGACAACACTGGCAAGGAATACGTTGACGATAATGGCAAGCCACTCTACAGAATAGCTGTCGCTAGAGCAGTAGAGGTTGAGCCAGTGACTGCAGAGACCGGCAACGTAACGGTCTCCCCACAAACAGCCTATCGTCTCCATGTTTATGTAGACACAGACCAGAATGAAAACCTCTTCCTCCACTACAACAAGGTGGAGTTGGCAGTTGATGGTACGTTCAAGAACCAAAACATCAACCACAGAGAGATCCTAAACCCTGCACCCTACTTCAAGTATATCCCTGAAGAGACGGATGTATTCGATCCAGCAAACCGAAACAAGAAGCAGTTTTCGACTAAGCCTACCAATCAGAAGGAACAGATCCTAGGGATCAAGACCTCCCAAGCAGATGGGTACAAGGTTTATGTCCCCAAGAAGGCCCTGCCAGATCCTCGTATCTTCCAGCTCTTTAGGTGGAGGGTGAATTGTAACTTCGTAGAGAAGATTAAGATCGATCCAACCTCAAGCAAGCAGGTTGTGCGATGCGGCACAGTTAGTACCAACTGGGTAAACCCCTACTATGAGGCTGGTACTCGTGCGCTATGGCCCTATGTTTTCTACAACATGGAGGTCAGCGAATACAACGCCGCTAAGTTGCAGTTCGTTAATCCCATCTCAGAGAAGAACCGTGCAGCCGACGTAACGCTGGACATGGACAACAGTAAACAGTCAGCAACCTACTGGAATGTAAACTTCGACACAATTGGTCAGGTTGACCTGCAGGAATTTGATATTCTATTCTGGCATGTTGAGACCGACGAGTTTGACTTTACGCCTTACCTTAACAAGATTGACTATTTTACTCGTCAACTCGGTGGCACTTTGATTATTGAGTGTGGAGGTAGTCGCCATCCTCAGGGGCTAGGCATAGGTTTCACCAACTCCATCGACCCTGTTAATGGAGAGGTATATCTTTCTGGCGATGCGCCCGGCAACTTCGTGTTTATGGACACCCTACGTCCAGTAGATACCACTGACATCTTTTGGGATGGTGATGTTCAGCTAGGTGGGTGGGACTTTAATGATGGATCAAACGACGAATACAATAGCCTTCACCCCGCTCTAGTTAAGCAGATTCCAGCCTGGACAGATGGTCGAGGTAAGATGGATTTCATCTCCTATAACCCCCCGTCCTATGAAGCTATCTTAGTAGCGGACGACATTACCGGGTCTCCCAAGAGCAAGATGCTACGTAGGGAGTTCGAGTCAGGCGGTGCTGTCATTATCGACACGGCAGATGTCGCGACAAACGTTCTATACAACAGAACCAATGGATATCTAGTTAGCCAGAACGCTGGAGACACTATCTATCCCGCTTCTGATAGCGACTACATAGGGATGACTAGCTCCTTTGTCCAGGAGGGTACATATAAACTCTTCTACAACATGTGTCTCTATGCAGTTAAGGGTAGAACGCTTGATGATAGTGATGAGTTTACTCTCACAAGTACCTTTAGCTTTAACTCAGACTGGCATCCATCCTGGGTCATCAATAATCAGGACGACGTTCTATCTCGCAAAGAAGTCGATGCTAACCAGTTTGTGGAGAGGCCCAAGAGCCTAGAAGATGTGGCTGTTGTATGGCAGCGTAGACTTGAGGTTCCATCTGGTAAAGGAACTACCGTATCTAAGACGGTGAAGCAACTTATCGAAGAGACCATGTCTGCTGAGGACCTGAGAAAGGTAGCGAATTCAACTCGCACCTACTCAATTCAGGTCACCAATTCAAATGTAGAGCACGTAAGCTCAGATCTTCTACAAGAGAATGAGCCCCCATATGTGTGGACCGATGCGTTCACCCCTAAGTTCATCATCCCCCCAGACTTTGGCCCAAACATCGTTCGGGAGAAGCTGATCCCAGGAGAGTATGTCGCCGGACAATACGTCGCCAGGACATATCCACCCAAACCATATGGTGCTAGGGTTGATGTCAAGTACAGCAATACTTCTCAAGACCTAGACACAGAAGTAATCAACTGGACAGCCCAAGGTACGGCAACAGAAACTATTACCGTTATCGATAAGAGGCGAGAAACATACACCACCAGTGGTAACCCTGGTACGTGGATGAGCGAGCAGCCCTTCGACTACGGCGTACGTCACCCCATTGGCATTGATACATACGCCGACGCCAACTACTACGCTACCCATTCTAATCACAACTATCACAGTTACGCTGCCTTCTTCCGCCTACACTACGGGGATATCGGTAAGGTAGTCTACTGGATGCAGATTGCCCTCAATTACTTTATCCACTACGGATACATGCAGGGACCCACGGTCCCGGTAGATGGGTACTGGGGTAATGCTACCCACAACGCCGTCCTTAGGTTCCAAAGTCAGTTCATTGGCTTAGAACAAGATGGTCAACTTGATGCTGAGATGCTATCCCTAATGGGTAGTCAGATCCTACGCCTACAGCAGGACTACTTCGGAGAGCATGGAACGTACATCCAGGATTGGGAGTACCCGGCTGGTATTCCCGATAACGCTATAGCCAACCCCAACACGACATTCTTCTTGAGCCCCCTCTTCCAGATGAGTAGGATCGGTATCTCAGATGACGGACCTATCTTCACCTATTCTAAGAGGTCTAACTACGGAGGACCAAATACCCCAGGCTATATCTGGGACATTCTCCAGGTAAGCATCGACCGCCAGACCACCATCTCCGGCATCACTATTGTTCCGCACGTCGAGAGTCATGGTACACTTGGCGGCAACATCATTATTGAAGCAGTGGATGTAGTAAATCGTCACGGCGTCCCATCAATTGACTTCTCTGATCCACAGAAGCCATATGGCGTACCAGTCTACAACCCGTTTAATGGGTCTATCATGGGTAATTACCCGGTAGGAAGCATGCGTCCTGTGGGTATTCGGGCAACTCATGGGCAGGAGACATATATCCCTATTGGCCCAATCTATGGTGATACAGTAGTCGTAAAGATCGCCCAAGATACACCATCAGGTAGGGGCAAGGTTCTTCAGATGGGTGTCGCAAACATCTATCTCCATACAGACCAGTCTTTTACAACCCAGGGTACGATTAACATCTCGGCTGGTGGCCAGGCATCTGTGACAACTGGAAAAGATGTTGTAATCACAGTCACCCCCCAGTACCAGGGGCAGGGAATTTTGTCCAATATCCACTGGACTGGTGTTACGATTGTAGATTCGGAAGTCATAAATGCGACCATAACCCCTAGCGGCATTCTGACGCTTCGTAACTTCCTAGTTGACAACAACTATAGCTCAAACTACACAGCAGGCCCCTACATTGGGCGCCCCCGACTGGACGGGACGATGCTACCACCTGGTGGTGGCGGAGAAACTTACCAGCACGAGGGGGAAATGTGGTATTCAAAGGACGAAAACGGCAGACTAAACCCTCTACCTGAGACCGGGTGGATCAACAAGGTGGATGGCATCAAACTGTTCTGCACCAAAGAGGGCAGGCCCTTCGGATTCCCTGACATGCCTACAGATATTGGACCCAATGAAGCACAGCGTCACTACGCCACGCTTGGATTGTCTCTTCTTGACACAGATGAAGAGGTTCTGATGGGGTTCTATGACATCCATCACCAGGAATTCATCCTCAATGCTGAAGGTAAGCCAGAGATGACCTACCTTGAGTGGATAAACCGCGGCCCGAACAACGTATTCATCGCCGCAGTTACTGATGCAGAGGTAGAGAAGAAGGTAAACCTCCCAACAGATGGCGGACCACCCCTTCCTTATCGTATTGCAATGCCAGTTTACGGTATTTGTACTCGTCCAGGCTCACACATTGGGGTCGATTACCTTCCAGAGCAGCTAGGGCCATTCGATACGTGGACACTGCCTATTAGAACTGGTCATTTTACCCGTTCTTACGCTCTTCCTGAGGTGTTTGACAAGCCACTGACCAATGAGTGGTTAAGGAAGTATGCTGGAACCACGGTTAAGGCATTCTACTCTGTCCCAGAGGCTGAAGAGGGTGGCTGGTCAGTCATTTATGGACGTCCATTCGTTGATGTTCGCGATGAATCACCTATTGTCCTCTCTGATACTAAGATCAAAGTGCGCCAACCTCCTATCCATATGGTTCAGGAGCCTACCGTATACAATATTGCAGGGGAATCAGCCGATCCAATCCGTCCTGTGATGAAGATTTGGACTAGAACCACCACTAATGGTAGTTGGACACAGCTTTCGGCAGATGCAATCGCAGATTACAACGTGTCAACTGGTGAAATTCAGCTAGTTGAGCCTCTTGCGTCTGCAGATTCTAGCTATGTCAAGGTTGATTACACTTCAGCACGTTCTGTGTACAACATGCGCCAAGCAAATGGCGAAGACTTGAACCTAAACCCCTATCTTCCCGAGACCAAGAGTCTTATTGGTAAGGCTATCTATGTCTATGTCCTACCAGAGTTCGTAAAAGACGAAGATAACAAGATGATTCCCGAGTCTGTGGAAGATGCGACGCTTAGGTGGACCCTTGACCCCTCAGTGTTTGACCTATTGAGCCCAAATTACAATCCTCTAGCGATAGAGTTGGCGGTAGTCTTTATTACCACCACATTAGACATTAATGATCTCTCAATTCTTGATACTAGACATAGAGGTGGAGGAGCTAAGGACGCAGCAACCCTGGCTGAGATCAGCAGGATGGTTAACGAGGCCTCTAGCTACTGGGATGTGTCTTATTCTGGAGGACTAACCTACCAGAAGGGTGGGTTTATCATTATTCGCCTGCCTGAAGCAATCAAGGAACAGTTCCCTAATGATGATGTCATCATAGAAACCGTGCGTCGCAACATAACAGCCGGTGTACAGTTCAAGATCGAGTACGTAGACCTAGAGGTTCAATAATTGAAGTACTTCATAGATGATTTTGTTGACACGCTAAGCTCAGATGGCATGCGAAGAGCGGCCTACGTCCTTGCCGATGCCAAAATCGAGAAGGAACAGTTCGCAACGATCGAGGCGAAACTAGAAAAGAACCTCCTAATTGGAAAGGTAGAGTTAGCTCCTGTTACCTCAACCGATTTGGTTTCTGGATCTGATATGGAGTCTAAGTTCAGAGAGTTAGACCTAACTATCTCCGAGATCTTCCGCAGATCAAACCAGGTTTCCCTGCTTTTGGACAATTACGTGGGTGTCTTGGGTGCCGACATCAAAGCACTGGAGGATGAACTGGCTGTTCTGGAGAAGAACGTTAACAATTACGCCTTCCTCATCGCAGACAATGGCGCTTTTGACTTCGCCTACCTAGATGGCTTCAGCGACGAGAGGGGAAGGGAGATAGATCTCCCAGAAATCCCTGATCGAGCAGGAAGAAGCTTCGGAGTAGGGGAATGGGCTAAGATTGACACCCAAACTGGCGAACTAACCATGACAAACTTCGGTTTGGGTAGCCACAGATGGCCTATTTCTGACGTAAATATGGTGCGAAGTAATGTTGCTGTCTTCCTGACCGATAAAGATAGACAAACCCTTAAGAACGTCATTCAGCCACGTACAGACAACGGATGGAAGGCCTCTATCAAGAGTCCTTCGCTGATTACTGGACAGATGACAGACTTTGTGGAAGTAGGAACGACCGATTTTTCTGGTGCTCAGTTCATTCTTGAGTTTACATTGGCTAGTCCGGCTCCCTGTGACACCATAACCCTCCTTCCTTTCTCTGATTGGGGATTTACCCTGTCTGAGGTTCGTGTTTATACTGGCACCGACGACTCCGTCTACACACGAGTGCTTAGTGACCCTGTTTCTGTTGATCACCCCTACAATATCAACTTCCCTACCACTGTAGCTACCAGGTTTAGGCTATATCTACGCCAACCCACCTATCGCAGGACGTTTTCGCGCCCAGTTTCAGGTGAAGATCGCAACAAGAAGATGTTTGATGAGCTTCTTGAGAAGAACGTGGTCCCCGATGACAGCAAGAAGACTAGTCCTACTACAGCCCTAACAGGTTCAAGGTCATCTTACGGCTGGTGGGACCAGAGAATGCTGATGTTCCTAGAGGATAAGAAGATTCACAAGCCAGAATCACCCTATGCTATCGGAATTCCGAAGGCAGACTTCCGCAAAAACTGGGGGTCGTTCTCCTATCGGAGCAGTCGTCTTGAGCGCAAGACTTTTGAGAGCAACAGGAAGGCTTGGGACAACGAGGATTGGGTAGCACGTCTCGTGTCTGATGTCATCAAGGACATCGCCCAATCTGAGGCCATTTGGGGTACTGTACTTAACACCCAGAAGCAGGTAAAGCCTGCATGGGCTCCATCGGCAGACAATCTAAGGGCGTCAAGAGACCATTCCATGCCTTTCACGGCCACTTCAGTGAACCCAAAGACAGTACAGCCCCTGGGCGAGGGTCAAGCTACGATGCCCTACGTATACAAGGTGGGGCTTAAGCACGTGGAGATCGGCCAGTCCACAACTGAAGATAGAATGGTCTTTGTGTCCCGCAGAATGGACGCCCCTGGTGATGTTGGTACGGTCAGAATCAAGTCGGACTATACCAACCAGAAAGTAACAGATACCGACAGAGATTCTGATCGAATTACATCTGTCGAGTACTCGGTTACACCAGTAGCTAAGCCCGTTACTGAGTCTGACTGGATTCCTATCCTTCCAATTGACACCGAAGAGATTATCGGGGAGCGTCTCTTTCCCGATGCCGCTGGTAAGGCTATTCTCAGGTTCAGTGCCAAGATCGAGGCACCTATTCGTATCTATATTAATGGATATCAGAAGCAGAATTATGACATCAAGGACGTAGCGCGACGTAAGGACTCAAGAAATGGTCAGGCGTACGATGCCCTTACCATTCCGGTAACAGACTACACCTCAAGCGACATTCTAACAGTAGATTATACGCCCTCTCACGACTTTACCACGATCGACTTCCCCGCTCTTGATCCAGCATCCTCTCCACCACTTGTTTCATCTTATGATGGTGACGGAGCAGGCGAAGGCTTCACTAGTTCAGCCAATCAGCTTGTAGTAAACCTACTACATAACCCTTATATCGACTACCGTCAGGTGGCAACAGCAACATACGACGCTGATCATGGACTAAACGGCTACAGCCCACTAACAGTACGCTTCACGGACGGTACTATAGCCTATAATCTCACGAACTATAAGGGCGGCGCACAAACAGTGCTTGATCCAAGCAGTTCAGACGTACAGTATCTCCAGTCTGGTAAGAACTTGATGTTCAACAAGACACTGACAGAACCATTCAGGATATTCTATCAGTTCCAACCCAGCGATGTACGTGTTAGAATAGTTCTTAGGTGTAATTACAAGCAATTCGCTACACCTAGAGTGGATTACTTCCAGCTCAAGGCGAAGACTAAGAAATCCGATGCTAAAAGGAAACTGTAATGACGCAGCTAGCTCCCACAACTATAGTTCAGGCTCAAGCTGTCTCTTTAGTACGGAATCTGCAGGCTCGCTACCTAAATAGAGAGTTCAAGCAGCCGGAAGACATAGCAAACAACCTAAAGACTGCCTTAACAACCTTCCTAGGTCAAGTAGGTCGCCCGCTCTTCCGATTTGAGGGCTTTGAACTCGGTGAGCCAGTGCTCAGCGAGAAGATGAACCGCCTACAGAAGATGATGCAGGATGATATTAACATTCTGAGTGATCAGAGCGAATATCTCCAGGCTGCCACCGTATTTCTCTTCAACTACGTCAACACAGAGATCCAAAAGGCCAAAAACGAGAACGCGCAGGCCTCAAATAAGCTCAAAACTCTTCAACTTTACTCCAGTGCCCACGACCCTGACGTAATCATCTTTGGTGACTACTTCCTGAACGATGAGCAGCTAGATCTTACAAAGATGCCTATAGATCAGCGCGCAATCATCCAGTATCCTGGATTCCTAACCCTAGATAAGGCCACCAGCAACTCACAACAGATCCTTAAGAGCGCAGACGTCACAATCCTACCTAGCTCCAATGGTTTCCTTGGCAACAACCAAGAAATAGACCTTAAGAGCGTTACTTCTCCAACAGCTACCTTCATTGGAACCGATAAGATTCAAGATGATGTGGTCTTTGTCTCTCAAACAGACCGACATTTTCAGCTGAAGGGAGTGGTTGACAGTGACCCCACAACATGGATCGAATATGAGTACTATCTGGTATCAGAGAAGGACCGAGAGACAGCCAAGGGATTTAACTTTACTTACAGGACACCAGATCCCACCGATGCTTCAAAAGAGATCCTCGTTGACTGGGCTTCGGGACCCGGATTCACCGTTAGTAGCGAAAGTGTCTCTAGTCTCAATGGATTCAAGTACGTTCCTGGCCCGGATGCGGGAGTGCTTAAGCTAGACATGCAGATTGATCTCCAGGAGCTGAGGAGAATCAACAGCGTTACGCTTACGCCGTATGCCATGCAGGACAATAAGAATCATCCTATTTTAGTGTCTAAGGTAGAGACGTCAGAAGATTCAAGCACGTGGATTAGCGTGCAACCTACAGATATGTGGATCGCCAACGACAAGAACCTTGATACTGCACGCATCGCAGATAGTTCTGTAACTGGCAATGGTGTGTGGGTGTTCCCGGAGCGCACTGCTCGCTATGTTAGGTTCCAGATTCGCCAGAAGAACCCGGTCGAATCGAAGATCGGACACGTCTATTGGGAAACAAAGGTCGATACGAAGACAACCAGCAGTACGGCCACTAGCCCAACAGGCATCTTAGAGACCCCAGTTATAGGCAAGGAAGCCGCCCAGGGTGAGCGTAAGCTTGGCCCTGTACCTCCAGTCAATAACCCTAGCATGTACAACGATCCGAAGTATGTTGTAAGTGGCGATCTGATCAAGAAGGTAGAGGTTTTTGACGGTAAGCGTTGGGGGATCGGTATTCGCGACGTCCTGATCGATAATGTGGCGTATAAGACGTCGGGCATTATTATCAGTAAGGCATTCAAGATCAACGGGATCATCGACAGAGTTTCTCTAGAGGCTGATGTAGAGATTCCAGAGGTATTCCCAGAAGACAGCGCTCAGCTATGGGTGAAGTTCTTTGTTTCACCAGACGATGGAATCAATTGGTTCCCCATCTCTAGGATCCAAGATGATTTCCTGGGTCTTCCTGAGGTAATTGCATTCAACGATCCTCTTCCCGAAGAGTATAGGGAGGTCGGAGTTGGCTACCAGTCCGTAGCAGGATCCGTCAATTCAATCAGGCTAAAGGTGGAGCTGACCAGGCCATCTCAGGCTGGGGAGCAGGACGCCAATGTGGCTTCTACCCAGGAGAGCCTATCCCTTTCGTCGTCTCCTATCGTGCGATCGTATAAGTTGAAAGTGAGAAGTCGTTAATGAGTATCTCTAGCATACAGCGCAGGAGACTATTTGAGGAGGTTACCAGGGTCTTCTATGCCTCTGGGGAAAGGCCACGCCTCACCGACATTCTCAGTGAGGTCTCTAGATACTTCGCTAAGTACCCTCCTGGTCTACCACTACGACCAACCCAGGGATTTGCTGTCGATGGTCAGAAGACTAACCTTAACCTTATCAATGAAGCCTTCTATGGGATGCAGCATAACTTGTCTGTCGCTTATGAGTCAGCATTAGAGCAGACTCGCGACATCATGATGATTACATCAGTGATGCAGAGTAACTTAGAACGGCTAAGATCTAGAAGAAGTGCATTGGTGGCGACTATAGATGACTATCTCTTTACTCTCTTCAATTCTGACGGCTATTACATGTCTATCTCAGACAGTTTTGATGATCTTAACTTCACGGACCTGAATCTAACCTCAGCATTTGTCGACACCACACTTGGTAGGGTATCCCTCCCCGCCAATAGCACGCTAAGCAAGCCCATAGCTATTAATGAGATTGGCTTGGCACCATCGATCAAAGTGCTAGCCAACGGTGCGCCCACCAATTTCAGGTCTACCTCTCCGTTCCTTAATGCCGTAGATGGGCTAGACAACACTATCTGGGCCATTGAGGTAGAGACAGCCTCCCCTGTTGAGGTTATATGTGGTCTGACTATGGTTATTGGTTCCGGCACCAACCCAGCCTATGTATCTCGTATTGAGTTTGAGCCCTGGGGGATTCAGCCAGTACAGACTATGATCCGTACTCAAGACAACAACTTTACAGCAACTAGACAGGGCAAGGAGACGTGGAATAAGAACCCCACCCTGGTAGAAGAGAAGATTTTCATCCCTAGGGATGTTGGGGAGGATATGCTATTCCAACTGGGCTTCCTAGGTAGTGATTTCGACACCAAGATTACCACATCAGCTACCAAGATGATCTTCAACGATAGGGCTCGCCAAGTCTCTAAGGTGTCATTCTTCTTGCGAAAGAAGGTTCCCGACTATACGATCAAGACGTCTTCTGGCAAGACAATGTTCAGATACATTTTCGGAGCCAAGGATATCACCCTAACCAGGCAAGTATATGACCAGGAAGCCGTGTTTGTGTCAGCACCACTCAGCCTTCCAAGCGATCTAGTAAAAGACCACGTGATTGATGCTGTTAGCATCCTAGCTAACCATAGTGAGCCTACTTCAACCTCTCTCACCTATTGGGTAGCCCCCGATCTTGGGGACGGAACCCATGATATTGGAGACTATGAGTGGAAGAAGATCACTCCGCTAGAGAAGGTAGATAAGTCTCCTGATTCTGTGGTTAAGTTCAATGGGGCCATTACTTCGATCAGGGACATCAACTCAAATCCATCTGCTGGCCAACTGCAGCTTATTGAAACTGCCACTGCAGCAGGAACACCCGCAGTGCAGCTGAACCCATCCCCACATATCATCAAGGGAACAGATGTTTGGAGGATAGCTGAATTTAGCGATGAGATTCTACCCTCTTCAACAGTACTAGAGGAGGGCATCAACACCACCAGAGTGATGCACGTTACTGGCAGTGAAACGGTGGCGAATGACCTGTCCTTCTGGGCCGACTATGTTAGTGGGGTGTCAACCGCAGAGGTTGTCTACACAAGAATTGATAAGGGTACAGGATTCTTTGACGGATCTGTGATTGGTGAAGATAATCGGTTTGTCTACATCGAGACCTTCCTGGAGACAGAAGCCGCATCAGAACTGCTGCTTAGAAATCTACGTAAGTCTGATGGCAATGCTAGGAATTGGGACGTGGAGCTATACCTTAATGGTAGACGAGTAGGAGATCTTCCTGTCGGGACAGATTTCCTGGCTATCCCCTGGAAGTTTGTAGAGGGATTGAATCAGGTGATCATGCTGATCACCATACCCGTGGCGACAGATGATGCTCCTAGGGTGTATGATGGTAAGATCATTCTTATGGAGAACAGTAGCCTATATGACTTTGGAACTGTTAAGCTGGCTACCTGGACCTATGTCGACTTCTTCCACATGCAGTACAATGAGGTAGATACTCCATTTAGCTTTACTATTAGAGAGGTTGGCACAAACAAGAAAGAGATCATCTCTCGTCGCAAGCCAACCGATAACTTCAGATTCAAATACGCTAAAGCTACAGGAAACGGACCTGAAGCAGTGCGGCTTAAGGTTGATCTCAAAAGATCTACTGGAGAGCCAAGCGTTAGCCCAACACTAGACCTATATAGGATGAGATTCCTGTATGCATAGGAGCATTTAGGTGGCACAAATAGCAGAGTTCGTCCCAAGGAGAAGTATGTCAAGATCAAACGTAAAGAACAACGACAGATACGTGGCTCAGCCATCAGGCTCAGCAGAACAGGCCACACCTAACTATGTTGAGGACCGTGAGACTAAGGTCATTCGCGCCAACGACACAGCAGTATTTATCCCAGAAAACTAAAAATGGCAAAGCTCTATGACCTGCGCGATCTAAGATACTGGGTATACCAGCCTAATCTTACCCGATGGAGACATCGGTTTAAAGGCGTGCGCGAAAGTCTTAAGGTCAACCAAGAAATCGGACAGTATTACTACGACATCAAGAACGCAGACTACAAGCTAGACAATATTGATAGTCAATTTGAGGACGACTCAGATCTCCTGCTAAACGGTGGTTATCTAGATGATGTACAGTTCAACTTCCTAGAAGATAGCACACCAAGCGATGAGCCAGTATACCTGCTGGGCTTTGAGGCTATGATTGGTCGCGTAGAACAACTCCGCAATCGTATTAGATCCCTAGAAGGCAAATAGATGAGTGACAACCTATACTCTACGCAGGAATACGCCCAGTTTCGCGGCCCTAGCACAAGTGATAAGTACAATGAGAGGATCGAAAACCTCTACAAGGACCTAGCTACACTAGTTAATAGGGTAGGGCTAACCGAAGAAGACCTACGCCTGTTCTGTCAGAGACTGTTCAAGGAACACCTCTCACTAGCTAGCGTAGTAGAAGAGTTCGAGACTAGGGTGGCAGCACTTGAAGCAGGCGACACCGTGCTCAGCTTTGGAAGTCCTGACAAGATCGACAATGATCGATTTGTCGCGACAGACTACGCCATAACTACAGACGCCAGGTGCTTTTGGGATGCACAACACAACATTCTAGTGCTCCCTAAGATAGAAACGTCTTCTTTTTCTAAGCTAAAGATGGTTAACTCAGACGGAAGTTCAGTAATCCCATCGTCTTTTGAGGCTATCGCTAGCGGTAATAGCGGAACAGCGGATTCTGTGGCCGCGACACTAGATACATCAGACATCTACAACGCTATCCTACAAGAGGTAGGCAACGTCTGGGAGCGCAACGTTCTAGTTGATGCCCCAGATTCAGATGGTGCTGAGGTAGTGCTTTATGTTAGACTTCCCACTGATCTGGTGGTAAACGAGAACACAAACTGCGTCATTATCCATCCATTCCCAATCATGGGTTGTGACCTTGTCGATGTACAGTACACTACGGGCTACGATGTCGCACTCAATTCCACCGACTCATACTACCCCCTCAATGGTCAGGGTATGTACTCTGGTGTGAACCGTGCTATTGGATGGGTACCACCAGGTGGCTGGAATGGGGACGAGATCGTCAACGCCGGGCCAAAGATCTTCTACTTCGATCCAGTGCGTATGACAGGGCTACGCCTAGTGCTACGTCAGAACAACTACTACGTAGAAGATAGCAAGTACATCTACTCCTACGGCCTGTCTAAGCTAGACGTGCGTTACGACAAGTTCAGCGACTCAGGTACTACCATGATTAGGTTCGACGCTCCTGATGGACAGACAATCTCTGAGGTTACAAACGTACTCCCAGACATATGGAACGTGCTTGAGGCAGAGCTACCAAACGTGTTTAACTATAGGGTTATCTGGGAGACTGCCTTCAACTCGGGCATCTACACAGAATCTCCCGTTGCTCTTTCGAAGAGAGTTTGGGTAGAAGTATCACTATTCAAGTCAGCCAACGGCGCGACACCAATGTTGTCCGGACTAAATATCGAATACGCATAAAACGTGCTACTATAGACGCAGAGGGTGTGGAGGTCAACCGGGGCCTCAAACCTTAGGACTTTCGTTATATTACGCACACCCTCTCACTTCGACTACCAGGGAGACTCCCAGCTATGGCTATCTTTTACCAGGGAACGCGTCCAATTCTAAAGGGTCGCACAACCGCAAACGAAATCAACACATTTACAGGCCAGGCAGCGGTTTATTCAAACTGGTCTCTAATGAACTCAGACCGCCCACTAGATGGCGCTCCTGACAACGACCACACCCCAGGGACGGGCTACCACCCACACGGGCTAACCCTAACTCGTTACTTCCGTGGACTAGATTCTGGTGGAGCTAACGAGCAACTAGATAGCCCTGGCAACGGCGTTCGCATGGACGGCTTCCGTTATCGTCCGCTAGAGAACAAGGCTGCTGGTAATAACCTTGTTTTCAAGGATGTCTATGGACACGAACCACGAGTAACAGACTACTCACAGTGGGACCAGTATGACGACAGCGAGCGTCAGCGCAGACTAGATAACCCTGGCCATGTCATCCGCGCCATAGATGCGGCGGGTACGGCAAACACGTTTGGCTACTTTGATCCCTTCGTTTACAAGGGTGTTACAACCACTCCCCTACACGACACTTCTCAGACCGTGCCCACGACTTACGATAACGAGTATGGACACAACAGGGTCATGGAGTGGCAGGGTGTTACCTCTGCACAGGCACTAGCAACTAGCTAAAAGGAACTCAGATGCAGCGTTCACGTAAAGAGCGCGAACTAGCCCACATGGTGTGGTTAGGTCTTGCATTGTACATATTTGCTGTCGACATGGTACTCCTTGTGAGCGGCAGAAAAACTATGACCGAGGTCTTTCACGAAGCCCTACTCAGTCCGAACCTTAGATGGATTCTGATACTGGCGTGGGGCTTCACCACGAAACACCTCTTCTTTGGACGGTTCGTTCCGTGGTTAGACCCCTTCGCTGTTATGGCTGGAGGTGCAATGGTAATTAAGAAAACAACCGGTTATAGAAAAACCATTTATATAGGAGATCCAAATGCAATTCGATGTGAACTTAGTGAACCTGTTAGTGTCAACAGTACTCCCGTTCCTCGTCGCCGTCGTAACAAAAAAGGTAACAGACTCATCAGTTAAGGCTATCCTGCTTGCACTGTTCTCTGCCCTTCTAGCTGTTGGCACTCGTGCCTTGGCTGGCGATGGTGTCGTTGATCAGGCTACCCTGTACTTGGGTATCCAGAACTTTGTCGTGGCCATCGGCCTCTACATGGGTCTATGGAAGCCTACCGGAACATCTGAGGGTGTTGCGGACAAGACAGATAATGTCGGACTAACAATTAAGTCGTCCAAATAACTAGACTCCACATATCCGAGCTGCTATAGTAGCATTCCGCTCGGAAGCACAAACTTCACAGCGGTCCTATCCTTAGGGTGGGGCCGCTGTCCTGTCTCCGGGCACCAGTTTAGAATCTACATGAGGCAATCTGTTGGAAACAGCAACAATGGAACAGGCAGAGAACTGGCTAAGTCCAGTGTGCGATAAGTATCTGAACATTTATGTGGCAGAGATTGATTGGGAGCGCCACCGCAAGGTTTTGTTCAAGCGCTGGACCCGTTCACAATTAAGCGAAGAGGAAGCTATATACAGACTGCGAAAGGTTATTGCTTGCACAGTACTATTGCCCTACCTCGACAAACACAAGGTACCAGATCCTCCTGAGAACTTGTTATATCAGTGCTTCTCTTTCCACCAGTTTGAAGAGAGAGATTGGTACGAGGAACTCCACAAGATCGTGGAGGAAGACAAGCAGATCATGAAGTGGAGAAACCAATGTCAAAGCCTGGGTATCATTGATCCCATTGACTACTCTCCGATTACTAGGCAAGCATTCAACTGGTTGTTCAGTGAGGCTGAGCGATCAGGTGTTGTAACTCCTGAGAACAAGCAAAGGATTGAGCAGTCCTTTAAGCGTCTAGTTTACGCTTATGGGGGTGCTGTTGTGTGCTCCATCTTTCAGAAGCACGCAAATCAGATATCCAAGAAAGTTCCTAACTGGAGAACCAACTACTTTTTCGAGCGTCTGATCTTCGAGGTTTACTCGGTGGATCAGGTTGTGAAGATCAAGCGCCAAGAACTCAAGAAGACAAATCCGAAACTCGTAAAACAGATCAAGAAAGTATAGGGAGCCCGACCAAATGCCTGATGAATACCTATCGTTTAAGTTGGCAGATTCATTCATTGAACAATATGAAGACAGAGAAGTAGACTGGGGCTTCGGTATCGGGGCGGGGAACTTCTTAGGCGAAGTTACCTTCTACACGAAGTACAGTCGCAAGAAGGAAGATGGCTCTAAAGAGAGATGGTACGAGTGTGTCCGTCGCTGCATCGAGGGCATGTATTCTATCCAGAAGGATTTCGCCGCTCATCAGCGCATTCCCTGGAACCACAACAAGGCACAGCACTCCGCTCAAGAGGCCTATGACCTGATGTTTAAGGGCGTATGGACGCCCCCAGGACGTGGCCTAGAGCACATGGGCACCGAGCTTATCTTCGATATGGGTTCGGCCCCTCTACAGAACTGCTCTTTCATTTCCACAGAGCACCTAGGCCCACGTAATCCCGTAGAGCCCTTCGTTCTGTTGATGGAGATGTCCATGCTCGGCATCGGTGTCGGCTTCGACACTAAGGGTGCTGGCAAGCTAGAGGTTTACAAGCCACTAGATGAGGTTGAGGTTCACGTAGTAGAGGACTCAAGAGAAGGTTGGGTAAAGTCCTACGAGGTTCAACTGCTCTCGTACTTTACTCCTAATCAGAAGACCGTAGAGTTCGATACCTCAGGCATTAGAGACAAGGGTGCTATCATCAAGCGGTTTGGTGGCACGGCTCCTGGCCCAGGACCACTGATCGGGCTGCACAAGAACGTCCGTATGATCCTGGACCGCTATGTCGGCAAACTAATCGATGCCCGCCTGATCACAGACCTCAACAACATGTCGGGCTACTGCGTTGTCAGTGGTGGACGCCGCCGCACAGCAGAAATTGCTTTCGGTGACCTAGATGACAAAGAGTTCCTCAACCTCAAGAACTGGGAGGTAGAGACAGAGCGCATGGCCGACAAGACAGGCTGGGGCCACATCTCAAACAACTCAGTGTTTGCCAATATCGGTGATGATATCAACCACCTAATCGATCCTATCCGTATGAACGGTGAGCCAGGTATCATGTACCTGGATCTAGCCAGGACCTATGGTCGTCTAGGACAGCCAGCAGACAACAAGGACATGCTAGTAGCAGGAGCTAACCCCTGTGTAGAGCAGCAGCTAGAGTCGTATGAGGCCTGTACCCTAGTTGAGACATTCCCTCATAGGGCGGAAGACTTCTCTCAGTATAAGCGTGCCCTCAAGTACGCCTTCCTATACGCCAAGACAGTCACCCTCCTGCCCACTCATTGGCCAAAGGTTAACGAGGTTATGCAGCGTAATCGCCGCATCGGAACCTCAATGACTGGCGTGTTCCAGTTTGCTGAGCATAATGGCTGGCAAGTACTGCGTACATGGTGTGACGAGGGCGCTAAGGTAGTGGAGCACTACGACGATATCTACAGTCGTTGGCTTGGTATCCGTGAGTCCATCCGTATGTGCTCTGTGAAGCCCTCAGGGACCACGTCGCTACTGTTTGGGGCAACGCCCGGTGTTCACGCTCCGGTGGCCTCAGGAGACTACCTAAGGCTTATGAGGGAGACGTACGACTCACCCGTCATGCAGATGATGCTAGACGCTGGGTACTACATCGAGCCTGATGTCAAGGACCCCAACAATACAGTGTGTATCTACTTCCCAACGACGGGACCGGAGGTACGTTCAGAGCGTGATGTTCCCCTGTTTGAGCAGATGGCCCTGGCTGCACTACTGCAGCGTCACTGGGCAGACAATATGGTGTCGGCTACCTTCAAGTTCACCCCAGAAGAAGAGACCCAGATTGGTTCAGCACTGCGTGCGTTCGAGGGTCAGCTTAAGTGCATGAGTTTCCTCCCCCTAGGAGAGAAGCTGAGCGCAGGAGCCTATCCTCAGATGCCATATCAGGAGGTAGACCCCGAAGAGTTTGAGAAGATGCGTAGCAAGGTTCAGCCCATTGATTGGGACAAGTGGTACGCTCAGGGTAACGACGCTCAGGGTGATAAGTTCTGCTCCAACGATACCTGTGAGATCCCCCAGTAAGGAAACCCCATGGAAGATTACGAAGCCCGTTTCAATGCCATCATGAAGGACAATCAGATGGACGAATGGGAAGCGCTGTCTTTGGATGAACTGTTGATCGTGTTGGCTGCGACTAACGCAGCCGCCGCTCAACTGAGCAACATGTTGATTGATTTCTTTGACGCAGAAGACGAAGCTAATTTGGATTTACCCGTGGAAACGGGTAGGCTTATTCGTGAACTGTTTAAGGCAACAGATGCCTTCCTAGATGATGTTATTGAAAACCAAGAACGAGAGTACGAAGACGAAGATGACGACGAAGACGATTAGGTGCATTGTTTGTTGTGTCACCAAGCCTTCGTCTGAGTTTAAGTCTCGTCAGGGAGAGAAGTTTCAAAACCGTGGTGTCTCAGGAACTAGATCCAGTGGACATAGAACAACTTGTGGTTCGTGTAAGAAAGATGGACAGCGAGAAAGATACGCTAGGTATAAACAGGACAGCTACTTCAAGTACAAGGCTACTAGGGCCAGGAGCAGATCTCAAAGTCTGAGGGTTCCATTCAACTTGACACCCGAATATTTGGAGTCTATATGGACGGGAAGTTGTCCAGTCACTGGATTGCCACTAGATAAACAGGCCGTAAGGAACGACGAGCAGTCAGCCGAACTGGATAGATTCGAACCAGAACTAGGGTATGTAGAAGGAAACGTAGCCTTTCTGAGTCGCAAGATAAATAGATTGAAGAATAACGCCTCAATTGAGGAGTTAGAACAGTTGCTAAATTGGATGAAGAGTGTTAAGAGAAGAACAGAAAACAATTGAAGTTTTAGACAAAGGGTATGTAAGAATCATTGATGTCCTTGGTTCAGATTTGGCCGTTGTGAACGCAGCGAGAGCATCATACGCTAAGGAGAGTGAAGAATTCGGAGATAAGGACGATAGGCTACTAGCCTTCCTGATCCGTGAGCACCATTGGAGTCCATTTCGTCATGCTATGATGACGTTTGAGTTTAAAGCCCCGCTGATGGTGGCGCGGCAACACTGGAAGTATGTAGTAGGCTCAGACCATACCATGGATGGGTGGAACGAAGCCTCACGTAGGTACATTACTATGGCTACAGAGTTCTATGTGCCGAAGGTAGACGAATGGCGCAGCGCACCAGAGAACTCCAAGCAGGGGTCAGGAGATCCAGTTAGCCCCGACATGGGGTCTATCCTAATGCACAAGCTGATCATGCAACTAAGTGAAGCGCAGGATAACTACGAGCAGGCTATAGAAGCTGGTGTAGCACCGGAACAAGCACGCCTATTCCTCCCTATGTACGGTATGTATACCAACTACCGTTGGACCTGTAGCTTACAGTCTGTATGTCACTTCCTACAGGAGAGACTAGCACACGACGCCCAGCTAGAGATTCAACTTTATGCCCAGGCTGTGCGTGAGCTAGTGGGACCGTACTTCCCCAGGACCATGGAGAAGATCGTTGATTCTATCTAGTCTATACAGTTGGTGGCAGATCCCCGGCATCCTAGCGATGGCGATATTACTTATGTGGATCATCAACCTGTGCATCAGGTCATTTAGAGACAACAACCTAAACCTGTTGTATTTTGCTGCCGTACTAGCCATTGTTCAGGTGGTGCTCTGTGTCCTTATCAGTTAGAAAAGCAACACAGTTTATGCAGTGGTGTATAGACGGTGGCAACATCTTCTCAACCTGCGGCAAACGCAAGTACATGGCGGTACTCTTAGACGACAGAGACAGGGTCGTAGGGGTAGGCTATAACGGTGGCCCAGCAGGGGCAGCACACTGTGAAGATGGTGGGTGTCCGCGGCTTACAGCAGAAAGTCCTTCTGGCAGCAACTACGACAACTGCATAGCAGTACACGCAGAGCAGAATGCCTTCCTAAATAGCGTAGCAGACGCTAGGACCATCATAATTAATGGCCCACCCTGCTATACTTGCGCCAAACTAATAGTCAATAGCTCGGTAGATGTTGTATACTATCTACATGATGATTCCTATGCTGATTGGCCTAGGGTTCACAAGTTCCTAATATCAAATGGAGTAAGGACGGTAGCGAGAGTTGCCAGCTAGTAAAGTAAACTACCTTATCCTCTACGAACATGATCCTCAGGTTTATGGGTGTGCTCGTAGGGATATCGCACTAAGTACCCCACCACCGGATGGGTTTGAGATTACAGACAAGAGAGTGTACTTCCTTTCAGTAGAGCCAGACAACGGAGAGTTGGTATGGCGCAGACTCCCTCAGGATGAGGTTGAAGCTGCTGAATTGAAGGGCAACAAGACCAAGGAAAGCAATGAGAGCCAAACGTAAGGTAACCCTTGAAGAGGGAGAAGCGCTAGTAGTCTTTAACATGGAGACATGGGACTACCTAAAAGAGGCGTTTCTGATGTTGGCAGATCAATACGAGGAAGGTTCCATTGAGCGTGGAGGCTGGGAAATTATGGCAGCTGATATCGAGTATCAGACCGGCCAAACTGTTAACCCGTTCGAGGAAGAAGAGACCTGGTAACGAAGAGCTTCTGAGGTTAATGAACTCTCTGATAGAGTTTGTGAGCCATAAGCAGGTTGTTCCGGTCGCCAAAGACTTCATCACGCTAGTGGAGTCAGGGCTAGATCCGGAACACGCCTTTGATGTCGTGACCCATGAGAGAAGAGCATTGAATGATAGATCTATGTACCGTTAACTACCAGACCAAAGACCTGCTTGATCGCCAGATCAGAACCCTACTATCCGATGCACCACCTGAGGGTGAGCGGCCTTGGAAGCTGCACGTTGCAGACAATGAGGGCAACGACGACAGTCGAGCATACCTATACAACGCACACACCCCAGAGAATGTGTTCTACAACAAGAACATCGGCTATGCTAGGGCGTGTAACCAACTAGCCCACGTAGGTGATGGTGACATCATTGGCCTACTCAATGCTGATGTATGGCTAACGACCTCAGATGTTGTAGCTATCCAGCAGTCCTTTGACGAGGACCCTGACATGCATATCATGGGACCTAAGCAGCTAGATGAGTCAGGTAGAATCACCCACGCAGGGATTGTCGGCACCAACACAGCCCCACGACATCGTGGGTGGCACATGCCAGACCCTGAGAACATGCAGTTCAGGGACAAGATTCCCGTAGTGACAGCCTCAGGCTCGGCCTACTTCGTTAGGCGCTCAACCTGGGATGCACTAACCAACGACGAAGAGTATGTACTTCTAGTCAAGGACTTCGTGGACCAGGGCCTCCTAAAAGAGGATGCACTACAGTATCCTGGGGCTTTCATTCAGACTCCCCATTACTTTGAGGAAACTTTCTGCTCCTACTTTGCTAAGCACAGAGGCTATGGCGTATACTACGACGGACGCATAACAATTGGCCACTCATGGCATGCGTCTCACGAGAAGAACAGCGAGGTCGACAGGGGCTGGCAGATTAGCCAGAACATCTTCCGTCAGGCCTGCGACAGACTAGGTATTGAGCACGACTAATGAGATTTGAGATAGAAGCTGACGTGCTATATACTCGTCACTACGAGATAGAAGCGATTACCAAGGCAGAGGCTATGGAGTCCATCAAGAACGAAGAAGTAGACTACCTTTCTACCTCTCAGGTAACCTCTCCAATCATTACTCATATTCAGGAGAAAATTCAGTGAAGTTAGTTGCGCAAATGGTTGGATACAATGAGTCTGGTAGATTCTTGGATCGTGTACTGACGCATCTCACCCCGATCGTAGACGAGGTTGTCTTCACAGACGACTGCTCAACCGACGACACGAGGGAGATCGCCGCAAAACACGGTGCTCATGTCTACTCTATGGACGAGCCAACCTTCACCACCAATGAGGGCCTGCTACGTACAACAGCATGGAACAACCTAGAGAACCACACACAGCCAGGAGACTGGGTGCTCGCCATTGACTGTGACGAAGAACTCTGGTCAAACAGGCCTGACGTAGATATCCGAGAGATAATGCGACAGGACAACTTTGATGTTGTTAACATCAGGTTCTATCACATGTGGAATGAGACACACTATCGTGACGATAAGCTGTGGACGCCCAACAACAGTACCCGTATGTTTAGGTTCTTCTATGGTGGGTCGTTCCAAGATCGCAAGCTAGCTTGTGGATCAGAGCCAACCTATGTACAAACGCTCGCAAGGCGTGGCCGTTATATGGCTGACAGTGGTCTCATCATGAAGCACCTAGGGTATATAAGGGATGAAGATAAGCAGGCTAAGTACGAACGTTATATGGCTTTGGACCACGGTGACTTCCACCAGCTAAGTCATATCGAGAGTATCGTAGACCCCGAGCCTACATTGATTGAGTGGGAATATGGACAAGATTAAAGTACTGATCACAGGGGCATCCGGCATCATCGGACAGCACCTCATGCTAACGGAACCAGTAGATGTTGAGGGCTCATACCTTGCTCGCTCATCCTCTGATCCATGGTACAAGTGTGATCTAGAAGACGACACCAAGCTTTACCAGGCACTTCGTATGCTCAGCCCTGATGTGATTATCAATCTAGCAGGAGAAAACCGAGTAGACGTAGTAGAGAAAGACCCCGAGAAGTATCGCAACATCAACAGCTTTGTTCCCCTTAAGTTGGCTCAGTGGTGCGAGGCTAATGATTCACGCCTACTACAAGTGAGCACACAGGGTGTGTTCTCCGGTAAGAACGCTCCCTATAGCGCTTCTGACATGCCAGATCCCATTACTCAATACGGGATGCAAAAGGCTGAGGCGGAAGCTTCTCTTAGAGGCAAGGACCACGTGCGTATTGCACGTCTTACTTTCGTACTAGGAGTAAGACCTTTCCAGGGTGTCGGCCGCAGGAACCCGTTTGAGGATATGATCGAGAAGAAGGCACAACTACAGGTTGACGATCATTTCTTCTCACCAGTGTTTGCCCACGACGCAGCCCGAGTACTATGGAACGAAGCGAAAAGCCCTAGTTTGGATCCAGTTATACATGTTGGTATCCCGATGAGGGTCTCTCGCTTCTCGGTTGCGGCAGACCTAAAGTACCACTCGCATGGTATCATTAAGGGAGATATCAAACCTGTATCTCATGAATACTTTGAAGGTATTGCCCCTCGTCCAGAAGATACAACATGGGCGCCGGGATCTAAGTACTTTGAACCTTATGAGGATGGACTATTGTCCGCCTTTCTACAATGGAAGAAACTAGATAGATGAATACAGAACAACGAGCAGTAGAACTATGTGAGTTCTTTGGCATGGACCCAGAGCCAGTACATGGCCGTCTTGCTAAGGGGTTTCACGAGAACCACCGACTAGTAGCTGAGGATTTCAACGAAGCGGGGACAGACGTCAACGATCCTGAGTCTCTACTTAACTGGTACCGCACCACCGAAGCATACATCTGGGAGTTGACCACTTATCATCTAGACGAGCGCTTCAACTACAGTGGTATGTGTGATGGTGTAGCTAGCCATCTTAAGGGGGCAGGTAAGAAGTCCGTTCTCGCTCTAGGAGATGGCATTGGAGACCTTTCAATGCGCTGTGCAGAAGAGGGCCTCGCCGCAACCTACCACGATCTAGAGGGTAGTCGAACAGCAGAGTTCGCCATGTATCGATTCAACCGTGCTGGCGCAAAGGTTAACACCTTATTCACTGACAGCTTCGATCCTATCCTGGGTGCCCGTAAGTTTGATGCCGTAGTGGCACTAGACTTCTTCGAGCATCTAGTCAATGTAGATAGCTGGGTAATGGCAGTGTACAAGACTCTCAAGAAGGGTGGTGTCTTCCAGGCACAGAACGCTTTCTCTTGTGGAGACGCAGAGAATGGCAACTCCATTCCTATGCACCTAAGCATCAACAACAAGTACACAGACGAGTGGGACGGCCTCCTAGAAGAGATCGGATTCGTTAACCAGAACAACGGATGGTGGCAGAAGCCGTAATGAGAATCGATATGGGTACCGCCTCATGGGGCAGCCCTGAGAAGCTAGATATGTCTCTGTCTTGTGTTAGAAGCATGAGTCAGAGCGACTGGCGTTTCCTTGTGGTCGACAATGCCTCAGAGGATCCTCAGGTCCGTGAGGTTATCGAGAAGCATATGTCTCAGGAGCCACGCATTCAAGCTAGGTTCCTGGAAGAGAACATCGGATACACGGGTGCCGTTAACACTATCCTTGAGTGGGCGGAAACAAACAACGTAGCCTACGTAGACAATGACGCTTATGTTCAGACCCCTGGTTGGGACATGACTTTAGCTCAGGTCTTGGAGTCTAACTCTGAGGTAGCCATGGTTTTCCCTGGCGGTGGCGCATACCCAATTAAGAGGCCACGCTACACAGAGATCCTGTGGGGCGTAGGCTTCTGTTGGATGCTTAATCGTCAGCGCTACAAGGAAATCGGTGGCTTTGATACAGAGATCGGACACCAGGAGGAAGTTGACTTCCAGACTAGGCTGCGCTTAGGTGGATGGCGCATGGCATGTGTTCCCTCAGTAGCGGTGCGACATGATTCAACGTCTAGTCGTAATCCAGACGCTCAAGAGCGCATCAATCAAGGTGTGATCAATTGGGTTAACAAGTGGAACAAGTACTTTACGGGACAGACCCACTATCATTCCCCTAATGTCATCCGCTACGAGGATTGGCCTCCTACTGCCCTCTACATGGAGGAGTGGTATCAACTACAGCCCGAACTACAGGGCCTCAACGACAATCCCGAGACTATGTACGTGAAGGGTCTCGGCAGAGAGGTAGACCTCATCAAGGTTCCCCGGTATCAGCACTTGTACAGGGGCCGGATAATCTAATGGCCTGTGAAGATTGTAAACCCTGCCCCTGGTGTGGTGGAGAGATTGAATTAGAAGAGTTCGGTGGCGGTGACGACTGGTGGTGGGGTCACTTCTGCGAGAACAGAGATGCCTGTGGTTGGCAGTCGTGGATGGGTCGCAACACCTGTCCCGTGTGTCAGGAAGAGGTACGCCTCGCCGTACCGGTACAGGAGGCTGCTATTTGTGGAAATCGCACAGACGTAAGATATAAGCCGTACCCTATGTACACTTTTTGCAAGGAATGCACAGAGCGACACAAGGGTCTGCTTGAGGACTATAACCAGTACCTAGTTACTCTCGCAGGCATGAGATTCAGTACTCTTGTTATTGCCGCGGAAGAGGGCTATGATTGGAAGGCGATGGAAGAAGTTTGGGAGAAGTATGTCTTAGAAGAACTTGGACCAAACTTCGTACCTACTGGAATTATCTATACAGCTAGATGGAAAGACGAGAATGAGACTAGAGACAATACCCCAGAGTGAAGGCATTAAGGTCGTAATCGGTACCCGCACTTGGCTAGGTGAGGGGTGGACCCATATTGACATCGATCCTCGCCCCCTGGTCGATCCACTCACAAATCAGCGCCACCCAGTAGATGTGGTGTGCGACGCAAAGAAGCTAGATCTACCCGACAACTACGCTGACCTGGTATACAACTCAGAATGCCTAGAGCACTTTCCGTGGAAAGAAACACAGAGTGTTGTCTCCGAATGGGGACGTATCGTTAAGCCCGGTGGTCACCTTGTTATCGAGGTGCCTGACTTTATCCTGGCATGTAAGCAGATTGTTGAGTGGGACTGCCTAGATGGCGACCTACGCATGCAACAGATCTTTTTTGCAGAACAGCTAAACGAATTTGATTTCCACTTCGCTGGCATTACACACCGAACTCTGCCATACTTTATGGATAATGCAGGGTTTGATGTTAACCTAGATGACATTAAACGTGGAGACGAGTTTGGATGGTTAAGGGTAGATGGAATCAAGCGCGGCTAATTTCTTAGCCCACATTATCAGAGATGTATTTCACCCCCATGATGGGGTGGTTAACTACAGTAACGATCATTTACTTGTAGAAGAGTTACGGAAACCAGAGCATAGTATCGAGGCCTGGCGCCTCTATACGGCGGACAACGAAGAGCAGTGTGAGCATGCGTTCAACTGGAAGATGGAGTGGAATGGCACCTACTTCGGCAATGACTTCTGCAGCCTCTTCTACGCCGCACACCTATACAATCCATTTAGTGCCGTTAACCATCTGCGCTGTGCCCTACAAGTAGCTAGGTTCATGAAGCAGGATGGCATTGTTGTGGTCTCAGGCAGACCATCCTGGGCATTAAGCCTCGACCAAGTACTTAGGCCCCGTCCTGATTTGGTGGAAGAACTTAGCAGGTATAGTATGGTGTCCGCACAACGTCCACTAGTCTTCCAGAAGAGGTAAGATGGCCCCGAAAGTATACGATTGCTTCACCTTCTTTAACGAGCTAGACATGCTACGTCTCCGTTTTGGGGAACTCGCTAGTTATGTCAGCTACTTCGTCATAGTTGAGGCCAAGCAGACATTCACTGGAAATCCTAAGCCACTCTACCTAGATCTGGTACGGGACGAGCCTTGGTATAGAGAACTAGAAGACAAGATCATCAGGGTCGTTATCGACCTTCCTGGCGATATGACTACTTGGGAGCGAGAGACTTGCCAGCGTAACGCCATCATGAATGGTCTAGGTCATGCTAGGTCTAATGACGTGATCATCATCTCAGACGTAGATGAGATTCCTAGACCAGGACTTTTCTACTGGGAAACACCAGTACAACTAGACGTAACCCAGTACTTTTGGAACTTCCATTGGGAAGTACCCGCACACTGCAACCAAGGTGCTCGTCCCGTGGTTACTAAACTAAAAGACATAACCACCCCGCAAGATATGAGGGCTCAGATTATGCCCCGCATCGAATACGGAGGATGGCACTTCTCTTTCTTCGGAACGCCAGAAGATACCATCCATAAGATTGAGTCCTTTGCTCATACTGAGGTTGACCTACCAGAGTTTAAGTCATCCAAGAGTATTAGAGATGGAGAAGAGTATGGAATAGATCCATTCAAGAGATTCCCATTGAAATATTCAGAGATAGACGAAACTTATCCAAAGTGGGTACAGGACAATGCAGGATCAGGAATTTTGGGACTTTGACTATATGCTTAAGGACTTGCTGTTTGACAGCAACCTGTCCATAGCCAAGATAGCAGAGCAGTTAGGTGTAGAAGTTGTAGTGGTGAACAAAGCCATCAAGAGGCTAGGTCTCGGGTGGCTACGCCCTCTTAACCGCAAGGTGTCAAGAGGCCAAGCGACACTAGCCAACATGGTCCAGTCTCTCATGCCACGTGAGGTCATCGTGAATGAGCATCAGGTGGGTGAACGTCTTCGACTTGATCTGTACATTCCAACCTACAAGATGGGAATCGAGTACCACGGTAGGCAGCACTTCTTCTACTCTAATCTGTTCTACAAGTCACCAGAAGAGTTCGAAGCCGCTCAGGCCAGAGACCAACGCAAATTAGAATTGTGTAAAGAACAAGGAATCGCCTTGGTGGTCTTCCGCTTTAGTGATAAGCTGACTGAAAAGGCAGTATACGACCGAATCTTAGAGGCCCTACGCACCACTCCCTTCAAGGAAGAGGAGAAGGTTAGCAAGTACAAGGGCAATGCGTATTACGAAAGCCGCAAGGAAGCCAACCGGGCTTACCAGAAGAAACGATATCAGGAACTAAAGAGGCAGCGTGGCAGTACCTAGTTTAGAACTAGAGCTAGAGATACAAGAAGAGGTAACCCCCTTCGAGTATCAAGTCTTTGCCCTGGCGATGAGAGAACCAGGAGCGATTGAGAGGTTTGCGGCGGATCTCCCAGCTGAGAATGTTGGTGCGATCCATGGTGATACAGGAATCAGTGAGTTCTACAAGGCCTTCCTTCACTTCTATGAGAAGACCGGGCTAGACCCCATTGATCCTATCGCCTGGAAGGCTTGGGTCCAGACTGAGACCGACATTGTAGATGCGCTTGGTGGCATTGGCCCCATCACCTACTTTGTTGACTCGGTCATGGACCTAGAGCTGACTACGGTTGACTCTGCCATCAAGGTGTTGAGGCACCGCGCTAACCAGCGCAAGCAGCTCAACAACATGCAGACTCTTCAGAGCCTCCTGTCCAAGAAAGGACAGAAGAGTGACGAAGAGGTTGAGAAGATCATCAATCTGACTGATCAGATCAGGGCGCTAGAGAGCAACCTAGACTACAACCCCCTCTCTGTAGTCACCACGGGCAACGACATTGCTGAGCGTGCTGATGATCTAATGGAGATCCCTTCCTTCCTCCCCACTCCGTTCGCTGCATACAACAAGGCGCTCGGATATACGGAAGAGGGCGGCTACTTTCGTGGTGCAGTACATGCTATTGTCGCTATGTCAGGTAAGGGTAAGTCTACCTTCGCTAAGACGCTAGCCAACCACTGGCTAGACACTGGCTACACAGTACTGTTCATCAACTTTGAGGAGGCACAGGCCCACTGGGAGCGCATCCTTATGACCCAGATCATTGGGGAGAACGTGTACGCCCACGCCCGTCTTTGGACACCAGAGGAAAAAGAAGATAGAATGGGTACCTTCCGTAAGAGGGTTACCGACTGGGGTGATCGAATGATGGTTCGCCACAGCCCTGACAGCTCATACTACGACGACCTAGAACTGTGGCTCCGCGATATCTTGGGCCACAATGCCAATGTGCCCGATGTAGTTATCATCGACACGGTCCAGTCCATGCTTGGGCGGGGTGGCGGTGCTAGGTGGGAGCAGTTTGAGCGGATGATGATTAGGATGGAGAAGCTAGCCAAGGATATGGACGCAGCATTTATCCTAACTGCTCAGCAGAACAACAATGCTCTAAGAGATAAGCGAGAGGTTATCGACCAGGGTGATATTGGTGGATCGGTAACCATCGTGCAGAAGAGTTCGGTGGTGACTATCATCACAGAGAAGAGGCTGATTAGCGGGGACGATTCAGAAGATGAATACCTGATGCAGCTACAGATTCCAAAGAACCGTATCACTGGTACAACGTTTACTTACGATCCTCCGTTAGTGTTGTACAATGATGAGACCAAATCATACGAAGAATTCAGACAAGTAGATGCTTCTCTCTATGAGAATAGCTTCTTGGATGAAGACCTAGTATTCGGAGAAGATGATTTTAACCTATGAGAGAGATTTCGATCGACGGAATAAAGGACTACCAGACCTGCGCTCTGCTTTATGATTACCGTCATGTTCAGCAGAGATACGAGCCTACTGTTCGTAGCGAGGAACTGTCAGTTCGTTTTGAGAACACGATGCGTAAGCTCGTTGCCTTCTTCTTTTACAAGAAGCAGTCGGGTGTAATCCCTTCTGTCTCTGCCCTAGTAAATCGCTGGGAGAAGAACTGGTTCCCCAAGGACATGACAGCCTCTGACCTTATGGTCGAGCAGCACGATGTGCTTGGCGGCAACCTAGTAAGCTATAGCTCAGAGGGTATCAGGTCCCTGCTAAGGTTCTATGAAGAGTTCGCAGACGACCAGGACCATGACCCCCTACTTATCAATGAGGACTTCATTATCCCCCTTAACGATGAGCTAAAGCTGCTTGGTGGATTCGATCTAGTTCTCAGGAACAAGAACAACCTATTCACTGTGATCAAGTGGTCTACCTCGGCTAAGAGGGTTCCTGTTAGCTCTATGATGTTGGACTTCGCCGCACTAAAGATGGCGTTCCAATACCGTAATGACAACAAGCCCATGAGAGTGCAGTATGGATACTACGACCTAGTATCAGCAGCCAAGTTTGGCTTCCATGAGGTAGAGGTCCCAGACGGTGACCTCAATGCCCTCAAGTACTGGGCGGAAGAGGCCGCATCCTCAAAGGTGTTCGTGCCTCGTCGCGGACTTACAAGTCATTGTCGTGGGTGTGCGTTCGATACTCCATGTCGTGACTTTGTAATGACAGAACAAATGTTGGAGATAAAGAGAGCATGAGATTAGGATTCATGTTTGATGAAGAGTATACTGATCGTCTGGTTGAGCTGTCTCAGTACGCTGAGAGAGAACCATACGACCTTCTAAAACAGGCCATCGACACGATGTCCAATGCCTACAAGATAATGGATGATGATGGACACAAGCAAACTACTGGATGAGTTTCTGCTTAAGCAAGAGGCTGTTGACCAAGAGTTTCACAACGAGAATGCTAAGATCAAGCCTCTCCTAGCAGAGATAGGCTACATTAAGAACCAGTCTATCCAGTACTTTGTACGGTCCCTGCTAGTCAAGGCCCACGAGTTTTGGTTTGCTCCGGCAGACAACGTAGAGGGTCATCCCACCGATGAGTATGATGTAGGTGGAATGGTACTCCATACTCAACGAGTGGTTAGGACAGCAATGCTCTTATCAGAAGCCTACGGCCTAGAAGAGCATGAGAAGGATCTAGTGATCGCCGCGGCAATCCTTCACGATATTACCAAGGCCCTCATCCTCAGGGGTGACGAGGATATGTTCTATGATCCAATGCATCCCTATACTGTGGATGCCTTCTTGAAGTCTGTATCATCAGAGGATAAGATGTTTGGTGATGAGAGCAAGTCTTCTACTATGTATCTAAAGGAAGAGTCTATAGCTCAGATCATGCGGCTTATCCGCTGTCACCTAGGGCTCTACTCTCCCGTGCCAGAGACTATTCCCATCACCACCACAGACATGGTAGTGCATCTAGCAGACCTTGTCGCAACCAACCTAGAGACGCTACAGTATGGCGAAAGCAGCGAATGAAAAGGATAGAGTGTGGGGCACTGGCGTAGAATGCGAGTGCGGGGCAGAGATATTCTGCTACAACACCTACATCTCTCCTAGGAAAGTGTATTATGGATACCTATGTAGAGAGTGTAAGATAAGTGGAAGTTGGCCAGAACTTGCGAGACGCAGAGTTGGTAAGAGAGCTTCTTACTAAGCGCACCTGGATCAAGAACAGCATCGCTATGCTGCTGGTCCACGCAACGTACCATCGTCTCCACTCAGAAGAGCTGACTCTGCCCAGTGAACCAGTTATGGTGGTTGGGGTAGAAGAAGGAACAAAGAAGATTGCGACTACCTGACGACCCCAATAAGTACTCCAATAGATGGAAGTACATAGAGACCGCCGCATGGAGACAAGACCCTAAAGATGGTCAGTGGAAGGTTCTCCGTAACATGGCGGGCAAGAACACGCCTAAAATAACTGAATGGAAAGATATTGATGACCTCCGCAACAAGTACAACAACACTGGAATTTATACCTCTGTCTTTAACTACGACACAAGAGATGTTAATACATCTACACGTCTCGGATCTCTCTATTTCGATCTCGATAGCCCAGACATCGACAGTTCCCGAAGAGAAGCAGCTGTCCTCGCTGAATACTTTCTTGGATTTGTACCCGAACACGCAATACGTATTTACTTCACAGGACAAAAAGGATTCCACATTGAGCTTGAGGCATTGGCCCTCGGAATTACTGGATCCAACGAACTACCTGCAATCTTTAGGTCAGTTGCTGCGGACCTTAGAGAGCGCTTTTCCCTCGAATGCCTCGACTTCCAAGTCTACGACCTTAGAAGGATGTGGCGCCTCCCCAATTCCATTCATCAGCATACGGGATTGTATAAACGAGAACTTTCCTTCGACCAACTCAACCTTCGAGGTGAGGAGATACGACGAGTATGCTCCGAACCTTTGCAGGTACAGCTACAAGAACAACAGTTTTCTTCGGTAGCTAACGAGTGGTACCGGGAGTATACTTACAAGTTTGAAGAGGCCAAGAAGCCCAAGCAGTATACCTCGGAGCAGATCCTAGAGAGGTTCAACAACCACGGCACCTCAATGCTGCGTGGTGTTGGTGACATGGAACGTCAGTTCGATCCCTTTGTGTTCGAAGAGTGCCATGCCCTCAATGATCTGTGGCGTAAGGCCGAGACGAAGCACCACCTAGAGCATGAAGAGAGGCTTTTCCTCTGCTCAATCCTCACCTATACAGATGAGGCTGTCTATTATCTGCATGAGATCTTAAAGAACTGCACCGACTATAACTTTGAGAAGAGTCAATCACATATCGATGACTGGATTCGACGCAGAGAGATGGACATCGGTGGAAGGCCCTTCTCCTGCGACAGAGCTAATGCTGTAGGAGTAGGGTGTGGTGATTGCAGCTTGGAGCCCAAGAAGAAGTGGGCTAAAATAGGTGATAGCTGGATTGAAACAGACGAGGAAAGCCTACCATCACCAGTTCGTCTAGCCTATTCGTACAAAAGGTGATAACATGGTTACTATACGCAAAGGAAAATGTATGCGTATAGGAGAATCATCGTGGATGAAGAGATAAAAGTCAATGGGTTTCGAAACCGCAACAAGGTTGTTGATGGAAAGCGACAGTGCTCTAAGTGTAAAACGTATAAGGATTTAGATGAGTTTAGTTTGTCTAGAGACTCTTCTAGGGGCAAGACATTTTATAGGGCCGAATGTAAAGAGTGCGTGAATATAAGATCTAAAACTTACCAGGCCAAGAATCGTGAAGCAGTCTTGCTGCAGAAACGAGACTCAGCTCTTCGAGACTCCTACGGAATAGGTGTTGAAGAGTTTAATATCCTGCTAGCTTCTCAGGGCGGTGGCTGCAAGATATGTGGTGCTACTGAGGCTAATAGTGGCGGGAAAAGATATACTAATTTAGCTGTTGATCACAACCATGAAACAGGAAAGGTTCGAGGACTGCTATGTAATAAGCATAATCGAGGTCTGGGAATGTTTGGCGACAGCATAGAAATGTTGGAACTCGCGATTCAGTACCTAAAAGACAACGATTGATTTCGCTTACAAATCAAAGAATAGGATATAGAAAATGGATGTATGGCAAATTGGAGTCTGCACTGAGTGTCACTCAGATCAGCCCGCAAAGTATATGGAAAAGACAGCGTTCGCTCAGCCACCTTGCAAGTTCTGTGGCGGTGTAGTGTCCGTTATTGCTGTGCCAGATGACGACGACATCACAGCAGCACGCCGCGAAAATGCAATCATCAAGGCAGACTCTCAGAGAGGAATCTACTCGAAGCCTGCTGACAGTGATGGCGAAGAGCATGGCGGTTACGAGCTACACTAATGCCACGCTTCGACTATAAGTGTTCTGGTTGTGGCATGCTTTCAGAACAGAATGCATCAGACCTAGTCGTTTATATTAACCACGACATACACGGTAACCAAATAGACGACCTAGAGGTGCTCTCTAAGTCTGAGATGGATGATGTGTGTAAGGGGAAGTTTAAACGAGTATATTCATTTGGCGGGGCAATCCTAAAGGGGCCCGGCTTCTACAGTACGGATAACTAAATGCCTGACGGATTGGGCTGGCTAGCTATGATGATTAGCTGGCTGGCCCTTTACCTCTGTGGTAAGTATCGAATAGGTTGGATGATAAGCACCCTTGTGTGGTTCTTATGGTTTCCTTATGGCCTTATGATCCACAGCGTCCCCGTAATGATCAACACTAGCGTTTACGCCGTAGTATCGGCGTGGAACTGGTACAACTGGAACAAAGACCATGAGACTATACAAAATTGAGATTCTTATTACCACCGAAGACACTGGCGAGGTCACACAAACAGAGTATTATGTAGAGAAGTCAAGAGATGTAAGAGCTATTCTGGGAAGGCTATACAACCAGCCAGACATGGAAGTGCTGCGAGTTGTGTGTACCCCAGAGTTTGAATGGACAGAGGTAGAGGTAAGTTAATGCAGATCTTTAAGATGACCTTCCAGATCAAAGAGAAGGATGACGAAGAGTGGAAGGATGGGTTCTACTTTGTAGACGAGTCCATTGAAGAGGCCACCAAATACATCTCAGAACTCTACGAAGAGTATGAGGTAAGAGACTTGCTAGTGTTGACAGCCACTATTCCGGGCTGGAAAGAAGTACCAGTGGAGAAGAATGCGTAAGAGATATGGAAGTTAAGTACTGCAAGCGCTGTGATACCACAAAGCCTATAGGTGAGTTCGGGAAGCAGAAGAATAGGCCTGATGGATTAAGGTTCTATTGCAAACCCTGCAACTCCGAGAGCTACAAGACTTGGTATTACGCTGACACAGAGAAGTCTAGGGCTGTATCAAAACGTTGGAGAGATGACAATCCAGAGAAACGTCAAAAGATATGGGTAGAGTATCGTCTTCAAGACAAGCACCTTAAGCTGATAAAGGGTTTCGGTATTTCTCTACAAACCTACTTGAATATGTTGGACCTTCAACAGGAGCGATGTAGAATATGTGAAAGACACATGTCTATGTTCAAAAGAATGCTATCGGTGGATCACGACAGACAATGTTGTAGTGGATCTAAATCCTGTGGCAAATGCATAAGAGGCCTGCTGTGCGGCAACTGCAACACAGCACTAGGATTATTTAGTGATGATCCAGATAGAATGAGAAGAGCAATAAAGTATGTCCAAAAAGAACTGGGTTAATCTTCACAATCATACCACTTTTAGTATGCTTGATGGACATGGTTCTACGGAAAGGTATGCAATACGCGCTAAAGAGCTGGGGATGTCTAGTCTGTCAATAACTGATCACGGGAACGTGCATGGTTGGCTAGACCATTATGATCACTGCAAGAAGTTCGGCATCAAGCCGATCCTTGGCATTGAGGCATACCAGGCTAGGAAGCTTCGGACAGACCGAGACGAGGAAGAGAGGGCAGGACCCTCAAAGAACGAGTGGGACCAGCGTGGCCCCTACCACCTTGGCATCATCGCTAAGAACCTCACGGGGTACAAGAACGTCATCAAACTGTCCTCACGTGCGTATACAGAGGGTTTCTATGTCAAGCCACGTCTTGATCTTGAGCTACTATCCGAACATTCAGAGGGCATCATCCTTCTCAGTGGCTGCCTAGGTGGTGCAGTACAGCAGGCTCTCCTACGCAACGACTTCGAGGCCGCACTAACGCACGCTGCAACGATGCAGGACATCGTAGGCAAAGAGAACTACTTCATTGAGCTACAGGACCACGACATCGAAGAGCAGCGTCGGGTCAAGGAAGACACAATCACCATCGCCAACTACATTGGCGCCAAGATCGTAGCCACAGGAGACTGTCACTACGTTCGTAGGGAAGACTCCTACACTCACGACGTCATGCTCTGTGCTGGCACTAAGGCTCTGCTCTCTGACGAACAGAGGTTCCGCTTCCATGAGGACGGGTTCTTCCTGCACTCGTATGAGGAGATGGCTCAGAAGTTTGAGCCCGAGTGGCTAGAGAATACCTGTGAGATTGGTGACATGTGCGACGTACAGCTTGAGTTCAAAGAGCTGTATTTCCCGACGTTCCCCGACGTGCCAAAGGAAAAGACTCCCGAGGAGTTCCTAGAAGAGCAGGTATGGAAGGGTATTGTTGAGCGCTATGGTGATCCTATCCCAGAAGAGGTTGTGGAGCGCACAAAATATGAGCTTGGTGTTGTCAAGCGTATGGGGTTCACCGAGTACTTCCTGGTAGTAGGTGACCTAGTTCGCTGGGCTAAGGACAACGGTGTGCGTACAGGCTGGGGTCGTGGATCGGCCGCAGGAAGCATCCTGTCATATGCTCTACGCATTACTAACCTAGACCCCATCAAGTTTGGACTGATCTTCGAACGTTTCCTTATCGAGGGACGTAAGACCATGCCAGATATCGACCTTGACTTCGATGATCGCTACAAGGATAAGGTGATCGAGTACGCTAAGCAGAAGTATGGCTATGATCACGTAGCTAACATCTGTTCGTTCTTCTCTGTCGGCGCTCGCCAGGCTGTGCGAGATGCAGCCAGGGTACTCAGCCAGGACTATGCTCTGTCTGATCAGATCTCTAAGCTGATGCCCCCTCCTGTTCTTGGTGTGTCCAAGAGCCTAGAGGAATCACTCGTCATGGTTAAGGAACTCAGGGAGCTATACGACAAGGACCCCAATGCAAAAGAGATCCTCGACGCTGCTCGTGGACTAGAGGGTATCTATCGACAGACTGGTATCCACGCTGCTGGCGTGGTGATTACTCCGGGACCCTTGACTGACTACATTCCTGTGATGCAGAAGGGTGAGGGGCAACCACTACTAACCCAGTGGGACATGCACCGCACAGAAGAGGTCGGCGTACTAAAGGTAGACTTCCTATCGCTGCGTAACCTGGGCGTTATCGACATGACTATCGAGAACATCAAGGAACGCTTTGGCGTTGACATCGACCCAGACGATATCCCTATTGATGACAATCAGGTCTATACGGACCTAGCCAAGGGAGATACGATGGGTATCTTCCAGATGGAGTCCCCTGGGATGAGGGAGATGACGGTGGCCGTGCACCCTGAGAGCTTCGAGGATCTGATGGCTATCCAGTCACTCTATCGTCCTGGTCCTATGGGCTCAGGCATGGATAAGATGTTCGTTAACCGTAAGCATGGGCGCCAGGCCTACTCTGTAGCTCACCCGATCTTAGAAGACATCCTACGGCCCTCTCACGGCATTATGCTGTACCAGGAGGACGTGCTGAATGCTACCCGTGCCATCACTGGTTGGGGAGCGGGCGACGCCGACAACCTACGTAAGTCTATCGGTAAGAAGGAGATCGAAAAGATCAAGACCTTCCGTGACAAGTTCGTAGCTGATGCTAAGGCCAACGATATCCCTGAGTCTACGAGCAACAAGATCTACTCTGACATCGAGTACTTCGCAGGGTACGGATTCAACCGAGCACACGCGGCATCATACTCAATGGTGTCCTACGTCACTGCCTGGTTCAAGACGTACTATCCTTCTGAGTACATGGCGGCGTGTCTTACCTCGGTAGCGAACAACAAGGATCGCCTAACCCAGTACCTCAACCAATGTCGCAAGATGACTATCAAGATCATCCCTCCGTCAGTAGACAGGTCCTACTCTGACTTTACTGTGACCGATGATGGTGACGTTGTCTTCGGGCTCGCAGCCATCGATGGGCTGGGCGATAAGCTGATCGGTCCACTGCTTGCTAGCAGACCAGAGGGCGGTTACAAAACCCTCTATGGTTTCATGCGAGGGGTAGATAAGGCAGTGCTAAACAAGGCTGCTATCGAGCACCTGATGAGGGCCGGAGCCCTGGACACCCTGGTGTGGTTTGAGCCAGAGATGCAGTTAGCCAGAGAAGAAATCCTCAACATGTTAGAGGAAGAGAAGAAGGAAATTGGACTCTATGTTACTGACCATCCACTCTCTGGAGTATGGGAATATATGGCTCCTGATATCACTCACACTGTTTCTGATCTGTCTAGTAGTACTTCTGAGACGGTGAAGCTTGGCGGCATCATAACCAAGGTCACCAAGCGATTGACCAGACAGAACCGTCCTATGTTCACCGTAGAGTTTGAAGACCTAACGGGAGACCTATACGCAGTAGCGTTCCCCAACACGGCAGAGAAGGTAGACGCCTCTGATGTCGTGGAGGGTACTATCGGTATCCTAACGGGTCGTGTCATGCGAGACCAGGACGAGAGTGAAGAGAACCAGGTAGTTAAGCTGGCCTTCGGTAGCTTCACCAAGCTAAGGGAATCAGCATACGACTATGCTCCTCCCATCATGCTTAAGACAGAAACGCGCTTGAATCCCCAGCAAATCTCCAAGATCAATGATATAATTGAAGGTACTAATGGTACATCTCATGTATATATCGAGATGCGCGAGGGTGATCACACCGTAACCTTCAAGTTTAAGAAGGCTACGTCGTACGAGATCAAGCACACACTAGAACAAATAATCACGTTGAATGAGGTTGTAAATGGGTAAGATGATGCTAACAGCACCGGGTACGTTCAAGAACCCAGCTGATAAGTCATGCTGGAAGATGTGTCCCTCTTGCTATCGCTGCGAGAACAAGGATCGCCTGAACTGTGGGGCCACATGCAGTGGCCGCCTAGACATGGATGGCATGAGACTAGCAGATGTCGATGACTACTGCCGCTGCAAAGAGGGCAAACTACAGTTTGTTACCCAGGAGGGGCAGCTCATTCAGATCAAGTTCAAGTCTAACCCCTATGCGGGTACCGTGAAGTACGACAACATTGGCAAGGACGAGGCTGACTGGAACAGCTACCTAGCTGATACTCGCGAGAGGCTTAACGATCCCACCTATGACCCCATCCAGTTTGAGGGTGGCGGATCAGTAGAGGACTATCTCAAGAATGGGTAAGCAGGTCTTCGGCAACGGCAACATCAGGCTAGAGCTATACGAAGAAGAAGATAAGAACTGGCTACAGAACGGTATTGCTGGGCTGTGGATGAAGGACGAAGAGCTATCGGACCTGGTTGAACTAATCAGGGGACTATTGGAAGATGAGGATATGGACGACGACTACATGGAGCTAGGCGAATCAGGACTAATTGTTACTGAGGGCCTAACGATCGACAAGAAGAGCAAAGAGGTAGTTAAGAATGACGACAGCGAAGAAGCAGACTCCGACCCTTCCGAAGATGGTGAAGGTTCAGGGAGTTGAATTCGACTTCATAACCGGAGAGGATGCTCTTCGTAAGTTTATGGACTGGGAAGACACAGACTCTCTAGGGTTCTTCGCAGCTAAAGAGCACATCATGGTCCTCCACCCTGATCAGCCAGAGCTATCCGTAGGGGACACCTCACTCCATGAGGCTCTACATGCTATCTGGTGGCAGATTGGTGCCCGTCAGTTGATTGACCCAGAGCTAGAAGAGAAGATCGTTTCTCTCCTGTCTGGTCCCCTGTTTGATTTCATTCGCCGCAACCCTGAGTACATAGCGTACTTGCAATCCATAGGAAACTAAATGGTAAGACTCCTAGATGAGCTAACAGAACTAGAGAAGATGTCTCTGATTCCCATGAGCTACTCACGTCTCAACAACTACAAGATGTGCGAGGCGATGTACTTCTACTCGTCTATCGTGAAGCTGCCAGGCACCTTTGGTGAGGCAGCTAAGATGGGTAACGTCATCCACGGTGTGCTAGAGAACATGCTAGAGCGTAACAGGCCAGTAGACCCCATGAGGGTGGGAGAGTACTACAATGAGTTCTTGGAGCAGAGAGAGATCTATGACCCTGATCACATCATTACCCAAGAGTACATGGACATCGGTATTGATATCCTCCAGGACTGGATGGACAAACATCGCGGCGATCAATTTCCTATCCTCTCTAAAGAGCTAGGGTTTGAGATCGTAATTGGTGGTGCTCTATTTAGGGGCTTCATTGATAGGGTTGACGGCAGCAAGGACACCCTATACATCACTGACTACAAGACAGGGAAGCACGAGGTTGCCCAGAAGTGGATCCACAAGGACCTACAGCTAGGCATCTACGTGCTCGCCCTGGGCGCACTGTTCCCCCAGTACGACAGGTTCTACGCTGAACTCTACTACCTCAAGTCTCAAAAGCAAAAAGGCCACCTCTTTACCAGAGATGACCTTCCCGCAATTGAATCGGATGTTCTTGAACTCCTAAACGAGGTAGTCTCGAAGAAGTTTTTCAAGGAGACCAAGAACTTTCGTATCTGCTCCTTCTGTGATCACGCTAAGTCAGGCGCCTGTAGGACAGGGGCTAGACAATTGCGTCGATGATGTTGGTGTCTACTAGGTCATCAACCTCGGGCATATCTACCTGGCCTGACTCGATAAGTTCGAGTAGGTCTGTAGCCTGCGCGAAGTCGTAGGCCTCGCCTGGCGAGTAGCCAAGATCGATCATGCTGAGGTTAATTAGGTCTAGTACTGATTGGTTTAGTTCTGCTGCGTAGTTCATGTTCGTTAACTTAACACCAGGAATCCCCCAAGTCAAGTCGATTGGGGGATTTTTATTTGTGTTTCTGGCGTTGTGTATGTTATGATTGGAATAACACCAAATACCAGAAGGTTCACATATGCCACGTAAGAACTATCAGAAAAGCCATCAGGGCTACAGGGAGCATCTGGGTGTGTCAGTACGTTCGTCATGGGAGAACAACGTGCTGCTATGGCTTACGGGGCAGGGGTACTCTTGGGAGTACGAGCCCACCATCTTCTACTTTGAGAAGATCAAGCGGGGGACTCGCGGCTACACACCAGACATCAAGCTCACAGGCCAGAAGAAGAAGTCGTTTAACGATGACTACATCTGGATAGAGGTAAAGGGATATCTCAAGCCTCAAGACAAAACAAAGATGAAGCGCCTCAAGAAGTATTGGCCAGAAGAATTTGCACGCATGCAGGTAATCACCAAGTGTGAGAACAACCCAGCAACCAAGTTCTATAGGGAGATGGGCATACCCGTGTTCGCTTTCTACGACGACCTCAAGGCACTCAATGTAGAGAAGCCTATTAAGAACTGGGAGTAACATGGGAGTCAAAGACTATTACACCATCCCCGAGGACGAGATCCAGGAGATGCTTATTAAAGCCAAGGATGGAGATGAGCTTGTTCAGGCACAGCTACTTGAAAAGTTCGATCCCTTCCTCTCCAAGTACATCTCCCTTCTGTTCTATGGGGTGTACGACGTAAACAACTACGACATGCGTAAGTTCATCGGTCTATTCATCAAGGACCCCGGAGTACGGTACCATCTTCTAAGAAATCAACTGAATGAAGGTGGACGCAAGCACGTAGCTGAGACCATGGGCAGGATCCAGGGTATGTCACGTCGCTATGGTGATGAAGATGATGTGAGACAGACAGTACAGATGACCTTCCTCTACTGCATCTCTATCTACAAGCGCCGCGAATCAAAGAAGGGTGGCTGGGTACCGTTCTCTGGTTTCATCTACAGCTACTTCTATTACCTGCTCAAGCGTAACGTAGACATGTTCCTTATCGACCAGCTAGGTCGTAAGACCTTCCCACTACAGGATCAGGACCTGATGAGTGATGAGGACGAGGAGTTCTTCCCCGGCTTCCCGGCTCCACCAGAGCCCTCACCCGAGGAAACTCTAGGGCCGGACGAGATTGATGAGTACTGGGTGCTAGGTGACACAGCCTACGCCCCGTTTGATACGCTCACAGTACAGGAACGACAGCTTCTTAAGTGGCGCTACGCTGATGGCATGCGCTCCAGCGACATAGCCCGTAAGGTAACCGAGCATCCAAACACAGTGCGAGAACACTTCTCAAAGATTCGAGCAAAGATCCAAGAGACATTTGACCAGGATATAGAATGGGCCTAGCCAAGGTTACTCAGGACTGCCCACACTGCAATGAGTCTGACAAAGAATTCTATCCCTACAGACTAGGGAAGTGCTGCGCCTGTATACTCGCCGAGCAGAAAGAAACCAGACAAACGGACGCCTACAGAGAGCAGCGCAGAAAATATATGGCTAAGCTCGATGGCAACTACAACAAAGACGTCTTGAGAAGACACCGTTATGGGATCGAACCAGAAGACTATAGGCGTATGCAAGAAGAACAGCAAGGTGTCTGTGCTATATGTGAACAGGCTAAGGAACTCGTAATTGACCACTGTCATGAGACAAGTGTCGTAAGAGGATTAATTTGTCGGACCTGTAACTTGCTTCTGGGATACGCTAATGATAAAGTAGGGACACTTAATAGAGCAATCCAATACCTAGAGAGAACAAATGAGTAAACTGTTTCAATTTGCCGCCATCTTGAATCCTTCACCGAAGGAAGAGGAAGATGGCGCTAAGCCACGTCTGATCGTAGAGGTTCAGACAGTACTAGCAGCAGACCAGGGTGCCGCAACCCTACTAGCTGCACGTGCAATCCCTGAGGAGTTTGTCGACTCACTGGATCGCATTCAGGTGGTAGTAACCCCTTTCTAAAGGAGGTCGCTACCGCTACCCTTGAGGCCACCCAAAGAACCAAGCCTAACACACGCTCTCTAGTGCAAAAGAGCGCAGTTACGACAGGTTATGGGGGAAGTCCTGGTTTCAGCGATGTCTATCAGTTTGATGCCAATCATACGTTAGCAGATATCACTTGGACCTCAAGCGCCGGTACCGGCCCGTCCCTAATGTTCGTGAACAATGACCAAGCTACTTATAGCACGGCCAATTCAGTACTAACATCTCAGGCTTAAAGAAAGAACCCCCGAAAGGGGGTTCTTCTTGTTACTAGGGTAAGCAGATACTATTTCTAGCGCTTGGGATGATATGGGCTTTTGGCTTCTCTTTGCACAAACTCAACCTTCATCCACCACCAGTGGAATTTTCGAGTATATCCAGTACGGTGTCCTTGGGTTGGTTGTAGTTGGATTCTTGGCGGGCTTTATATGGGCTAAGCCTGCTGTCGATAGGCTCATCAAGGATAAGGAATCAGCTGAGCACCAGCGTGATCAATTGATCGAGACTTACGAGAAGCAGGTTATCCCACTGCTGCAGGAAGTAGACGAGAAGATACTGCCAGCAATCAGTGAGATGGTTCAGGTCGTACGAGAGATGCGCCGCGACCTTGAATACTTCTACGAGCGACAGGGAGAGTAGGATGCTCTGGCGAACTGAGAAGAAAGAACAAGAATCCAAAGTTACCGTTGCGGAAGTCCAAGATACAATTGGGTCTGTGGCCAAAAACCTAGAAGACTCTCTCGTTAAGCTAGATTACCTGCTTACTAGATTGAGTAGGGAAAAGGCAGAGGGTAGCACAGTTAGGCCCAAACCTATAGGAGGAGAGAGGTTGTAGATGGAGCCATATCCTGAAGAACAATCACTAGCAGCGGCAATAACAGAAATTCGTGATGCACTTATCGCAGTGTCAACGTCGATAACTATTCTTAATCAGAGCTTGCCAGCTCTTCGTAGTGAGGTAGACGACAAGGTTAACGCAGCACTTGATGAAGCACAGGCGGTAGAGGACAGGGCAGAGAAGACAACCAAGAAGATCACGGCTGTCATTATGGCGCCAATCATCGTGCTACTATTCCTAGTCGGAGCAGTGCTCTTCTCTAGCTACCAAACTAAGCAGTCAGCAGACATCGTTAAGGACTGCACCACAGCTGGTGGGCAGTGCTTCCAGGAGAACCGTAAGACTCTTAGTGTTAGTATCGCACAGATCAACGAGAACACCTCGAAAGAGATTAGGGCTGCGCTGGAAGAGAACCACCAAGACCATAACGAGACAAGCTACCTCTTCTGTGTAGCGCTCACAAATGCAGAGCTTCCAGCCCCCGCAGAATGTGCACCCATCTTGGAGGCAGGACCTCCACCTAGTCTAGGAAAGTAATGGACGAGCTACATAATAACCTCAAAGGAATGGCCACGCCCATTATCTATCAGCCGATAGACAACGCTGACGAGAGAACCAAATCGTTCGCCAACTCTGGGGTATGCTCATAGTCCTGTCTATCTTAATCGGCGTTCTCTTTGCGGGTGCGATCAGTATTAAAGTCACCCAAGATGGTATGACTGCTGCTATCGAGAACGCTCGTGTTGAGGCAGCAGACAACGTTCTTATTAGTAGAGAAAACGGATACAAGAACAGGGCAGTTAACTGCCAACTGGCTATAGCATTGTCTCAACCACTACTAGCCTCCTGCAAGGACCCCGAAGTTCTCAAGTACTATGACACTACGGTTCCCCCTACCGCAGGTGGTAACTCAGTAGCACAAGCAAAACTACGCGCACTTATCTGTCTTGATCTTAGGTCAAAGGGTATAGCACCAGAGAACTGTGAAGATGTTAACACGCCAGTAACAGCTCCCTAAACACGATGTCTAGTATTGCGCCAGTCTTCTGCTAGCTTGGTTTTAATTCTGTGGCAGCAGGCGCATAAGGTTTTGAGATTGTCAACAGAATAATTAGAGCTATCACCATCCATATGGTCAACATCAAGTTGACATGGATCAACGATAGTGGTAGTGCATTCTGGGTTTTCACAGTAAGCCTTCTTAAATCTTTGATTATAACTAGAACTGTTTTGGCCGCGCGACTCGCCCTTTACGGCCATTCTACAACGCCAACCATTGCGAGAATGAATGTACTTTATATCCACCTCTCCACAATTTGAACACATTGCTGTTCTATTTTTCTCATCAATATTAGTTAGTCTGTGCTTCCATTTTCCCATGTCTGTCCTATCAAATGAAAAAAGCCCGACCCCAGAAGGAGTCGGGCTCTTCTTATTGTGTCTGCCCGGAGGCTAAGTCTTTGATGGAGGCGTACCGCTTATAGGTTTCCCCTGCGGCAATCTTGATACCTTCATCAGCGATCAGCTCTACCAATCCCCGCAATTCTTCCATCCTCTCCACCGAGGCACCGGGTATCGGGAGCGCCAGTCCAGTGTAGACATCAATATTTTCATAGTTACCAATGTTAACCTTACGGTTAACGCCCACGATAACTACAGGGTCTGTAGTAACAGAGATTTGAGACACCACTCGCTCGATTGACTCGGCAATTGGGCTCTTTTCGTCTGCTGCTTCACGGCTCTGAGTTGCCATGCTACTCCTTAAAATAGTTCGATGCCAAAGGTGGCATTGATTGCGGTTGTTGTTGCGACAGCTTGCTCTTTGATCTTTAGGTCAGTTGAGTCAATCACCACATCGAAGATGCCCTTACGAAACTTCGTATGTTCATTCTCTGAGATGTGATTCTTCTGATCTTCTGTCATGGGCTCTCCATCTCGACGTTCGATACGATCGAACCGTACCTCATCATCACAAGTGTACTGAACCAGCACGCCATTAGGCTGTGCTGCTACCCACTCAGCTTCGTTCTCCATCCGTAGGTCAGAGAGGAAGGTTAAGTGAGCGACACCATCATTGATGAAGGGAGCAGAAGCAGCCTTGATCTTACGGTCAACCCACTGAACAAAACAATCTTCATTGAGTTCGCGGCATCGCATACCTACTGTCTGTAGGAATGATCGTGGCTTGTAATCATCTGGATCTATAGGAGTCTTGACTGTCCACTTAACGAGTTCAACTAGGTCCTTGTATCGTGGGGCTCCGTAGAGAGGGCTACGTCCATAGAGGTCAGCAAGAACGTCGTGAATAGCATACTTCATTCTCTCCTTACTCTTTGAGCCTTCTGTCTTAGTCCTGATTGAGGCCAACTCGTAGAGAGGCATCGCAAAGAACAGGTGATCTAGTACGATTCTGATCTGCTGCTCATCATCTAGCTCATCATCAAACATGATTTCAGTTGCGCTAGCAAGAGGCACGAACCCCTTTGCTACGCTGGTCTTGCCTGTGCCAGCCTGGCCACAGAGACCTACAATAATCGGTTGTGTGGGGTTATATCGCTTAGTCATAGCTTCAATTATACCACCATTCACGCTACTAATGACAGTAGAAACAGAGGAGAATATATGAGCGGAATTGACGTGTTCCCCCTATCCCGAGGGCCTAACGCAGACAAGCTTGGCTATGTGGGTGGCTGGTTAATCACTAGCTACTTCGGAGGCCGACCCGACCCGTTTACTGGCGTGGCATCGAACCACGGAGGCATGGACTTAGGTGCGCCGACTGGCACACCAATGTATGCCGTGAAGTCAGGCATCATCTATCAGGCCTGGGATCCAGGTGGCGGTGGTAACTGGACTAGGCTACAATGTGATGACGGTGATATGTTTGGCTATGGCCACGCCTCTAGCTATGCACCTGGAGGATCTGGTCGACGTGTTAAGGCCGGTGACCTGATCGCTTACGTTGGATCTACTGGAGCCAGCACAGGCGCTCATCTTCACTTCGCTTACCAGCCTAAAGGTGCTGGTGGCTATCGTGACCCCTACGATCTACTCATGAACTGTCGCAACTTTGTTGGCAGTCCCATTACGCCAATTCCAGACAACGGAAGCGGTAACGACCACCCCAACCCAGTACCAGTACCAGAGGAAGATATCATGGCAACAAAAGCAGAACTAGAAGCAGTAGTGAACGCGGCAGCAGATAGAGTTGTCCGAGCAGTAGAGGCAGCGAAGCCACCGCCGTTTGATGATGGTATGTGGATGGGTACCCACGTAGGTGAGGGCCGCATCTATATCGTTATCAACAACGTGAAGTATCACGTTCCGGGCTCAACCAACCCAGACCCAGCCCAGGCTCAGTCTGAGAATGACTCAAAGATTGAGGTGCTTAACCGTCTAGGTTTCGATAACCGTGGCGTTCAGGACCAGGCTCTTGCGAACCTGCCCGAAGCAGCCTTCAACATTACATCAGTCTAATAATAGATCTAGATTCGCTACCTAGAAACGCCTAATCTAAGGCCGAACCGTTAAAGAAGTAGGGAGAGTCCCTGGGTCGATTAGATCCAGGGACTCTCTTACACTACGGGAGAGATCTTACCCATCGCACCTTCAGGGTGTGCTTCCCTTTCATGCCGGTTGAACTCATCCTTTGCGTTTATAAACAGCTGAAGATCATCGTGGTCTATTGTTCTAGACCACTCATCGCATGCGGCGCACTCAAATAGAAAGACCATGATGCTCAGTACTCATTGTGTTCTAGCTCTCGCTGTCTGCGTATAGTGGTACACTCGGAACAACCGCACCGGAATGATCCCGATGTAGGGGTATAGGTATACGTTGGGGCGGAACGAATCTCGTATGGATCCTGCACTACAGGAATATCATACGCCTCAAGACCAAAGACGCTACCGCTCACTTCTGCATCGGGTTCAATCGGTGCGTCATTCCATAACCTAAGCCTGGTCATGGGCTCAGTGTTCAACGGCCGCACACGTACACCGTACTGTGTGGTGGGAATAGCAGGAGGATCAACCTTCTGCTTGTACCTCTTGTTGGGGTGAATTATCATCTACTTGAATCCACCTCTGTTCTTCTTCATTGTATCTCATTGTTACACTTATGGTTACCAGTGGTGCAGCGAGTGTTACTCGCGATAGGTTAAGCGCTAGAGCTTCCAGGGTCTTGATTGTTGAAGCTGAAAGAGGCTTGTATCGGGTGCTATCGTGGATAATCAAAACGGGGGTTCGGGGTCTGGTAGTTCATGACCATACCGTATATCCCTGGCCATGTCAGAAAGTTCTAGGATGAGAGCATCGATACTACGCTGAGCACGGTGTCCAGCATCAGAAATCCGTGCCCGACTGGCCAAAGAGTCGTAATCACTTCTTGGCAGGGCAGCTATGTAGTTAGCGATTTCTTCTTGACCAAAGCTTTTCAGCACACTTACAACACCAGCTCGGTCGCGGAGTACGCCCGCCACATCTAAGGCCATGTGCTGGTAGGAGTGGTTAGTGTGAATTATCATCGTAGTCCGCACAAGTACAGGGCTCAGTCTCTCCGTTTACGTAGATGACAGCACCTGAGGGATGGTTAAACCAGTAGACGTTGTGGCCATCATCACCAGGACCGCGATCTTCTATCCTAAGTCTTACGGTGTTAGGGCAGGGCAGAGGAGGCGTTGGTAGGATCATCCTAGATTGAACTTTCGAATTGAAAGCAGTGCCGCATTGATAGCCTCATAGTCGGGGTGCTCTGGTAGTTCAGTAGGAGCGTTGTCCATAGCGTCTTTGAAGTACGCGGCGACACCAACTAGGTCCTCTTCTTCTGCCTCACCCATAGCATAGAGAAAATCCCTATGCTCTGAGATATCAACAGTAAGCTGACCAGTAGTTAGGATCTCATGACCCTGCATCAAAAGTCGAACGCAGTGACGAGCGTGCTTGGCCCTCCTCTTACGGAGTTTGGATTTGAACGACCCGTCACCGCGTTCTTGCAGACGTTTCATCTGCGCTATTGCATACCCACCGTAGGTCTTGCGAACTCTCTGTGAGAGGAAAGCCTCTCTGATGTCGAGGAGTAGCTGACCTTCTATGGTGAGTTGGGTATAACCTGTGAGCCAGAACATCTCAAGGATGTTCGGATTACCATTGGCCGCGAGACGTACAAACTTCTCCACCTCATGGTGGGTTACGTCTGGCTCGGTGCGGTCGATGGTCTCTGCTCCCTTAGAGAGCGAAAGAATTTGTTCTGTAGGGTAGAGGAATACACCACGAATATCAATGTCGCTGTCGGCATTTGCTAAACCGTATGCTGTAGAGCCAACAACTCCTTCTAGTATGACCTTCATGGTATCTCCTAAGCGTAGATTACTTCTTCACGCTGCTTGTCGTTGAGAGGACTCAAGAGTCCCTCAGGTCGAGAGTTCTTGCAAGCTGCGCGCGCACACAGACAGATGATCTGCTTGTGTCGTTCCCGTTGTGCTTTGATGGCATCGCGCCATACATCCATAGGTACAGTAGTCCACCTATTGCAGGACTCACATAGTAGGTGACTCTTGTACTTCTTGTCTACTCGTCGTTGACGTCTGGTTGCCATTTAGGTATAACTTCCTCGCGGGGGCGGTCGGGTTCCTTCAGGGAAAATAGTATTTCGTAGTATCCATCTTCAGAGGCCCGCTCGTGGTTGATTCGCCACAAGCAAACATCCTGATCAAACCAGGCAACACACTGCTCTTTGCCCTCATTGCGTTCACTAACCCACACAGCCTCAATAGCTATACGGACATGAGAGAAGGGCCCCAACCAAGGGGACCTTCTATATCTGTTCTTGGTACAGGTCTCGCCCCATACGTAAAAAGCCTGCTCATTCGCAGGCATCCTACCCCAGGCTGTGTTGACCTGAACTTTCTTGGAGGGGTTACGCTTGGCGCTACGCCTGCGTCTCGCTCCCTGTCCCGACATCTAGGTCTACTCCGTGAATGGGATGCTCCTCAAAGAGAAAGCAGCGCACACATGACATCGAGTACTTGCTCGGTTCAAATGTGTGGATAATTTCATCGAAGTAGTTCTCTACTCGATGCTTCAGGGCTGCGTAGTCTTCAGGCATGATTCCTCCTAAGAGTAGTCGTGCCCTATATAGTACTATTCAGCGCCGCAATACCAACAGGTCCCAGTATCAATGACGCGATGTCCACCGTGCTGGATACACCATTCCTTAGCATCCTTGACGTAGGGGGCCGTCTTCATTACATCTCTACTCTGATGAAACCTCTTAGCGAAGGCCTCTTGCAGAGTGTCGCCCTCTACCTCCTCGATGTGTCCAGACATATAGAAGATGGTCCACTTAGGCATCAGGTATAGTCCATTCAGGATACTCTTCACCAGTGTGAAAGAGATTGTACCATGCAGCGCCTGCAGCTTGGTCTGGGGTTACCCCATGACCGCTAATGATCTCATCACGCTCGTCATCGTCAGTCATAACATAGCAGATCCAATGCAGTCCACTCCCAGGGGTTGGATCGAAGTGATAGTAGATCCGGAATCCATCATCGAATGGTTCCCCGTTGCGGAGAAGCTGGGCGAGCTGCCAGTAGATGGTTGTACAGTTGGGGCTGGCATCCATACGCATTAGGCAATCTCCCACTCTTCCACCACGGACTCAGGGTTCCAGAAGATAACCTGCTGCTCGGACTCACTCCTGTGCTCACCGTAGAGAACTACTTCGTAGTCTTGGCCTAGAATAGTAAGTCTTTCAGCCAATTCCTCACAGAGTCGCTTAAGAAGCCCAGGAGCATTTGGATCATCAGACTGAATATAAACTGCATACTGTGCGTCCTCCGCGGACTCTATCGGCATTAGATGTCGTTTCCTAACGATGCCAATTTGCTATCGATCTTGACGTCAAGCCTAGTGATCATCTCAGTGTACGCATCATTCAGCTCGTAGCGATTACGCAGGTAACTGGTGATGTGACCCGGTGTCCACAGATCGTTGCGCTTGGACTCGATGTCCTTCTTCATAAAGATCAACTGTTCTAAGTCATCAGTTGAATCAACCAGAGCTTGGAAGTCTTCTGTGAATACGATTGTTGTCATAGGGTGCTCGACCGGATTCGAACCGGCAACGACTGGGTCCACATCCCAGCGCTCTACCGTTGAGCTACGAGCACCATGTATTGCTTGTGGTTACCGCAGGGGTCGAACCTGCAACTCGGGGGTTTCAGGCCCGTGTGATTCCAATTTCACCAAGTAACCTAGTTGAGAGTAGCCATGTATAGCTTAAGCCTCGCCATACCATCATCCGGGGGCTGCTCATACCCTGGACTTGCTACCCTCAGTGGGGATAGGAGGACTCGAACCTCCGACCTCTGTCTTATCAGGACAGCGCTCTAACCAGGCTGAGCTACATCCCCAGGCTTATCAGGCCGCGGCATACAAAATACACACTCCTTGTCACCACATGTGTTCTCTAACCACATATCGTGATCATCACAGTAGTAAGCATCATGCCGCTGATCATAAGAGATGGCACAAGCATCGTGTCTTAGTTGGTAGGGAACAGATTTCTTCATAGTTCTCAGCCCCTGCGACGCTTATCTTGAGCGGCATTATGGCAAATCTTGCATCGCTGATGAACGCCAGTAAGATAAGTAGTTTCAGACGTAAAAAGGTGTCCTCGAAAACAGTGAGTACGTCGATTTAATTTGCTAAGATCCACCTTTGTTTTGGCCATATGACATGACTCACAAAGAACTTGACATTTAGCTAGCTCCTCGTCCCGAATTTCTTGTCGCCTACTCCAAATTCGAGCAGGATGCATCGACTTTGTGGCTGGATCGATATGATCTACTTCCAGATCCTGATCAGATCCGCAGACTTGACAGGGTCCATTAGCCTTAATCCATTCGGTGCGTCGGTTAGAGATCCATTTCTTTTGATACTCACGCATATATTCTTTGCGGGTCATGCGTTAAGTATAGCATACTAGACGGCTCGGGGAGAAGGATTCGAACCCTCGCTTGATGGACCAAAACCATCTGTGCTACCTGTTACACCATCCCCGAAAGAAGGTGGCTCAGAGGGGAAGACTTGAACTCCCTACTTTCGGTCCAGAGCCGAACGAGTTACCCGTTACACTACCTCTGAAGGTATTCCATCTGGATTGTCAATCATCATCTTCTTGATGACGTCGATTGATACAGGCTTGAGATCCCAGACGTCACAACCGATGTTGATCATCTTCTCTCTCGCCACCCAGCTGTCGTGTACGTGCCCATGGATCAACCATTGGCCACGGTTAACTGGCTTGTATGCCGCGAAGCGATCTCCGATACGAGGGTCACTCGGATCGTCGAAGGGGAAGTGACACCCGTCTACCTCAAGTCCTAAGTCCTCGAAGTGGTGACTGAGTGAGATTACCCCGTTACCATCGTCAACTGAGTTGCCTACTATAGTAAAGCCTGCACCTCGGTAAGCAGCGTTCCAATTCTCGTGGCTCGCTTTGCCTCCGAACCAATTACGATCATGGTTGCCAGGTAAAAGGATCTTATTACCGCGCAGTCTCTTGGCGTTGGCCAAGCCTGTTTCAGTGCGGCCCATAGCAAGGTCACCGAAGAAGTATATAGTGTCGTTGTCCTCAACTGTATCATTCCACCGCGCTATGAGGTCCTGATCCATTAGCTCTACACGAGTGTGCTTGATCTTGACCTTGTCACCAACCTGTTGGAACTCGTCCACGTAGGGACGCCCACAGAAGTCGATGATGTTGTTGTGACCGAAGTGGTAGTCACTCGTAAACCAGACCTGACCCTCAGGCTGGACGTTTTTCATGTTTATGATGTTCATACCTGTCGTAGTAGAGGCTGCGGGATCAATCGCGCCAAATACTACAGATCTTCTTCTTGCTCTTCCTCTTTACCCTTGTCTTTAGACTTCTTGATCTCGCTCCATTTAGTATGACGATCAGACTTTGGGATGGGACGCCGGTTACTAGGGAACCAGTCACTATTAGATCTTACCATCAGTTTCTTCTTACTCGTTTCCATTGTGGGGAGACATGGAGCTTATTGGTTCCATGAGGAATTAGTCTATCACAGTTCATCTTGCGAGCCGCAGCTTCCTGAATCTCATGCATTGCCATCCATCCCGCAGCATGAATGAGAGACTTAAGAAGGAGTTCTTGGTCGAATATGTGTCGCTGATCTATAGGTGTGGTGATTACCACATCGAGCAATGTCTCTCCATCAATGGGGGCCAGATCCTTCTCTATTGGAAGATGAAGAGCAAGATAAGCTTGTCTAGCTGTACCCGAAGCAACATATTCCCATACTTGGCCTAGGGTAGCTCGTTCATTTGCTGGTACAATGACGATTGATTGTCCGCCAGCGAAAGCAAAGTGCTGAGGAATGCACCCATAACCTAGCCGAATACCGAATGGTAGTTCTTTAACTGTGTTCGTTACGAACCAGACGAACTGGTTCTTCGTCATCAGTTGGTTCTCTTCTAAGGTCATCATCGTAGGTGAAGGTACATCTTTCTAGGTGCTTCTCAGCACGCTTACATGCTTCTTCGAAACTCTTGTATCTCACGCCAGCGCTCTGTCCAGAACTGCCATCGCCGCACGCGCATGACCAATTGTTACCTGGTCCGTATGTTATCTTACCGTATTCTATTGGCATCGTTGTTGTCTAGGTGTGTCGTAGCAGACTCGTTGGCTCTCTCAAAGCTGGGATAGTTCTGGCCACCCGCTCCACAACCACAGGACCAGCGTGCCTTACCGCTGCGCTCTGTCCACACTGTCATCATATCGCATTCACGCACGGTTATTACTCGTAGTGTAGAGGGAGTTGTTTGCGTTAAACTGAACCATCAGCCAGTCAGGTTGGATATCCAACCATTCTCTGAAACCATCAATACATAGATGAGAGAAGAAATTCGACTCATATGTCCCAGTCTCTGTCGACCCTTCTTCACCAGGGTTGATGATGATCTTGACTGGCATCAATGGGCCAAGGCCTAGCTCATCTTCGTGATGATCCTCGGTCATGCCACAGTGGTCACAAGTCTTCGTCTGCTTAATTGCCATCATCGATTCAACCAGATATGTAGTAGGTTCATAAACACAACCATCGTGTAGAGGCCAGTGATGAACCAGATGGTACACACTGACCACAGGTGTTCGACTTTGTTCTTAGCGGCGCCCCAAATAATCAATCCTACTATCAATAGCTTCGAAGGTATGATCAAATGAGTATCGATCAAAAACTTAGCTAAAGGATTAAGCTCACTAGCACCATGGCTAAGAGCATAGAAGGTGGTGGCTAAGTCTCCTACCTGTAGGATAAGGAGAAGAACCGCGGCGACAAGATAGTACTTTCTAAGCTTGTCTGTTTCACACACAAATGGGGCTGTCATAAGATGACTCCAGTGGCGGAAGGTGGGAGAGTCGAACTCCCAAGGGCTTTCACCTCGTCCGCTTTCAAGGCGGGTGCCATCGCCACATTGGCTTGACCTTCCAGGGGCTTGATGCTAATTGTGTTTCTCCCATTAAGAGGAGCCGCGTCAAACAACACCACTCGATCTTCGGGTTGTATGTAGACAGCGAGCAAATCACATATAGAAGCGTCAAATTTCTTAATCGTATTCTGGCTTCTATTCGAGCGAATTGATCTCAGCTGTATGATCCAGCTCTTACTACTTGGGTCGCATGTGGCGCAACCCTTAACCTGAACTCGCTTGAGGATACCGTCCTGGATACAGATAAGATCGCATGAAGTCTTCCCACCCCATCCTACGAATACTTCATGGCGCTGCTCTACAAGATGGCTAGCTACTTTGATTTCGGCTAGAGTTCCTAGCCATGTTTTATTGTCCATGCTCTAGTATAGCATACTAGCGCGATAAGCCGGACTCCGCCATCCCTCCAGGGTTACTCTCGATACATAGTACCGTACTCGTGGTCGTTTGCCCCATCACTAGGACCAGGCCTCAAGGAAGTTTTCTTGATCAATGGTGTGGTTGGTGTAGGCCTGGTGCGCGCCACGATGGCCAGGCTCCAGGCTACAAGACCAGCTAGGACCAATAGAAGCGCAAACACCATGTGCTGCTCTAGCCCCATGGTTGTAGCCATCTGCTGGCATGACATGCAGATGACATAGGGGGTGCAATATCATGCTACCACATCGCTAACCATTGATCAGTCGCAGGATCGTCATTCAAAAATGCTACATGAGAATGTGGATGTCCTAAAGGTCTACCACAAATACGGTCGCCGTTCATGCTGGAGCACCGATTGTCGTCAGCCGGTCTGTTGGCCCAGCTACGCACAAGCCGTCCCCTTATGTTATGTCCTATGTACGCGCGATGCGCTGTTACGTGGTGGCTGAGCAAGCTACAGGTATATCCGTCAGTCATCGCTGAGCATCTTCGTCCATCTGCATGTGTAGCTTCAGTAGCACCCCTGGGTGCGGTTACATTTATAACCCGAGAGTGCTTGCAAGGAGGAGGAAGAATCATGAGATGGTTATCCTAATAGGAGTCATGTTATCTGCCCATTCGTAAACATGATTAAGGCCACCCCAACCGAGATGCGGGCCTACATGATCTCGTTCCAGGTTACATTGCCATTCGCTCATGGCGCCGCCTAGGTTAATGTGGGTCTCGTTAGAGCACATTCGATGCGGTGGCACCCAGTCGTCAGAGATGGGATTCCACCCACCACGAGGGGATCGGTAACTTCCATAGTTGCCGATGGGACGAGCACAAATGGGATACTTGGGAATAACTAGGATCATGGTAAACCTGGGAAGGGTGTAGTATCGTCGTACCAATGATAAGTAAGAAAGCCAGGTTCGAAGATACCCCATCCTATATGGGGACCATAATGTCCTTCAGCGAGACAACAATTCCACAGCATTCTACCGTCAGGTCTAAGCTCGCGGAAGAATGGATTATGTGGCACGAAAGTATGGTCGTTACAAAGACCTTGATCCGCAGTGGGCGTTGCAATACCACCGGGTGAAAATTCCCATACATCAGTACGGGGTATGACAGCTCCGTCGGGCTGGACTATCTCACGCTGGTGGCGACACGTGGGTGTCAGTATCATCCTCGTCAATCCATTCCAGTACGGTGGAGCCTTCGTGTCCATGTACGTCCATCAAATCACGAATGTCATTCCATACTGCGGTAGTGGATCGGCGGCCACACCAATGCACAGCCACTGTACCATCACCAAAGAGTACACCGTAGCATACTACTCCGACGCCAGATACTCCCGAGACATCAACGTTACGCTGGAGTTGAAACCGACGTGGCTGATCCATGACTTACCTTCTATCTATTTGAACTGTGTGTGCGCGCAGAGGGACTCGAACCCCCAGCCTTCGGTTCCGTAGACCGACGCTCTATCCAATTGGGCTATGCACGCTAGATCTTACTCGTCCTCGTCATCTTCCCAGTAATCACCGAAGACATGTTCGGCTAATTGCTCGATGCTTTCAGCACCGTCTTCTATAGTAGTAATCCTATGAACTGTTGCGAGCATTTCTTGTCTACACGTATTGCTTTTACCTGAGCAGTAGCCATAGATATATCGAGACACATTGTTAGCAGCTTCCGCAGTAGGAAAGGGACCAATGACCACGTCAGGATCCGCTGCCTCAGCTTGTGAACCGCCGCACACACTAATCGTAACAACGTACTCAGACATCTCGTTCGCCTTCGTATACTGCTATAGTGACAGGAAAGCGCGGGATGCCATCAGGAGTTAGTTCAAAGTACTTGACTGTACCTTCGCCACCAACATATTTCTTCGCATTAGCTAGTAGCTCGCGGCAATAGTCATAGCTACCCTTGATACCAGAGCGGAAAGTTCTTCCATCACCTAGTTCATATGTGATGAACCCGGCAACTCCAGTCCTGTTCCCTTGACCCTCTACTATCTCGACAATAGTGAACTCCTTGTCGAGGAACTCCTTACGCTTAAGCAGTTGCTTAGAACGCTTCTGTTCATAGTGGGCGTTAGAGATGCGAACGATCTGACCTTCATAGCCAGCAAGAAGATACTGCTGCATAGCTAGGTCCAGCATCTCCTGGTTCTCAACTATGTTAGTGTCTACATAGATGATGGGACTGTCTTCAGGGAGATCGCCTACCATGAAATCTAGCACAGCAGTTCTCTCTGAGAAAGGTGCTGTATGAGAGGGGTAGTCGTAGACGTGATACTGAATAGTCTCTGCTGCTTCAGCTAGTCGCTCTGGTGTAGGGTTAACCTTGCGAACTAGAGAGATGATCTTGCCAAAGTCATCGTTCAGCTTGTCGGCGTACAACTCGCCATCAAGGATAGCATCTGGGTTCGCGGCAAAGAACTCAGCTAGTGCTTCAGAGACATGGGGTGTAGCTAGCAGTGGCTTACCCTGACGTGTCCACAGACCGTCTGCAGTGGCGATACAGCGCACGCCATCGAGCTTGGGCTGTGAGTATACCAGGTGACCCTCAAAGCCAGGGAAGGCTTTGTGATAGTCTTGGGCAAGCATGGGCTTGAAGTACTTAGGCTTGTCAATATCAGCCAGCTTGTCGTGGTAACCACCTTGAGCTAGCTTCTTAGTGTACGCAGACGCACACTCCATCTCTGCCTGCTCTTCACCAGTGGTTTCATTAGAGCGGCCGATGTTCTTGCCTTCACAGACAGTCCACTCAGAGGTGGTCTTCTGTCCCTCAATCTGACCTGAGACTGAGCGGTATTTGTTGCCGTCCAACTCACGATACCAAACCTGCACAGCCCCAGTGGAGGTACGCTTGTATAGCGTGTTGAATACCGTGATTGTATTAGTCAATTTCAATTTCCCATGCTGTCATGAAGAGTGCGAGACCCACACCAATCAGTAATGCACCGATGGTGGCGTTGGTCGAGTTGTTGTCCAGGACATAGTAGACTTGGAATCTAATGCCTGGAAGCAGAGCCAAGTAGGCCAGAGTAAAGAGTAGAAACTTAACAAACAGTGCCATCAAACTGGCTCCATTTCAAATAGGGTAGGTCTAGTCATAGCTCTTGCTACATCAATAACCTTAGAACCATGGTCCCTTAGGTTAACGTAAGAGGACGATGTCTTGTCTTCGAAGTGTGTCTTATGACACTCCCAACATACGATGGGTTGATCCCAGGCAGACTTATTGTAGTGGATGGCCAATTTACTACCAGCGATACGACGATCTCGGTAGGTGGCAACCGCACTACGATTTCCTCTACCAAACCACCGATCATGCATGCCAACAAAGGACTTGTCACAGATAGCACAGTCAGCTGGCCATACAGCTAAGGTATCTAGCTCCCATGTCTTGCCATCTGTCTTGTAGATAGCGCCATCAGAGTAGTGATAGTACTTACCGATATGCTGTCGCGCTGCGCTTAGGCTCAAGTAGGCCTTCCTGTTGGTCCATATAATCTCATCGTCTTCACCGATGCCCTTATATGAAATGGTCGCAGCAAAAAACAAAGCGTTAGGAAACGCTGGTAAGGTAGCTGGAGTTATGATAGTCATAAGCGGTCTATAGGGGACTCGAACCCCTAACCTTTGCCTCGACAGGGCACTGCTCTAACCAATTGAGCTAATAGACCTGGGGAATGGGGGCCGAAGCCCCCACTCAGTTACCTACGGAAGGGTACGAAATGCAGTAGCAGTAGGACTGCTAGGGCAATCAGCACCAACCACTGAAATAGATCTGGATTCATTGGTTGAACACGCTCCTTTGGTATTAGGCTTGCCTAAATACCTAGTAGCACGTTCTGGAGCGCGAGGCAGGATTCGAACCTGCGAATAACGGGGTTGCAATCCGCCCCCTTAAGCCTCTTGGGTACTCACGCTAGTTTTGAGATTCCTTCTCGACCAATACAAGATTGGAGACGCGACATCGTTTAATCCAAATGTCCAAGTGCGGACCCTGGAGAAGTGCACACTCAATGCCACGTTCTTTCCAGAGCTTCAAGACACGAAATTCATAAGGATGGTACTCCGTTAAGGAGCCGTGATAGGTGACAGTATCACCACACTCAATTGTATCTTTCATAGGCTCCCCAGGGAGGGCTCGAACCTCCAACCTAGCGGTTAACAGCCGCTCGCTCTGCCTATTGAGCTACCGAGGAATATTGTTTACCTTACCACAAGCAGGGCATGTAAAGTTTGTAGTAATGGATTTATCAAATGCTATCACACCCTTACATCGACAGCAATAGTAAAACTGCAGACCAGGTAAGACTTTCTGTAGCACTGGATGAACTTTAGGGCTGAGGATCATAGTTTGTTTAGTGCCCCACACTTATGACAATATCTGTTGATCATGTAGCGGTCCGACGATGCAATGAGAACAAGTTTATCACAAGCACCGCAATACCAGTTCAGGCGTGGCAACCCTGCAAGTCGGGGACTCTGGCCTCCTCGTGGTTGTGAGTACGGAGTAGTAATCTGTGCTGTATGTTCAGATTTAGGATTCAGTATCATTGAATACCAGGTCTAGCTTGTATGTCGTTCACAAGGCCGCATGTACATCTAACATAGCGAGAGAAAGCATTGCCTCGGTAGTAGATAACATAACGACAGCCTCCGCAGAGGATTTCATCCATTCTAAACTCAGGACGGAGGATATAACCAACAACCTCACCAGGTTCACCTGGCTTAGACTGAGCCGCTAGATTGACATTCCCAACAACAGTCTTCGTGGGCCTCAAAATCACACTGACATCCTTCTCTCAGACACCCTCTTACATGAGGCCAGTGCCTTATTTGCCAGTCCTCAGCTGTGAAGCCGTGGGCGCAAACATCACACGCCCTCAGCATATGGCCTGGCATCTAGAAGTCTCATAAGGTAATTAATGTTATGGTCTGTAATGCTAGCCCAAAAACCTTGGGCTATGCCACCTTCAAGGTCACACACGTAGTCGACGTTGTTTACCTGGACGATCAATTCATCGATGTCACCTTCAGCCCTACCGAGACGAAAGCGGGTCACCATCAACATGCTACCTACAGTGGGCACGTATCTGACCACATCTTTGTGGCGGAGGTGTTCCTGGTACTGGGCTTCCACCTGCTCATCAGGTTGTGTAAACCCACCGATAGGATCATACCTGATCTTCATTGCCCCGTGCCAACCTTCGAATTTCTCTCTCGTTAGTGAGTCTAATGAGATAGGCTAGTACCGCTTCGTCAACAGTGCTGCCATGACTCCAGAGTTCGATACCGCCAGTGTGGAGGAATAGTCTATCGTGGGTAGTCTGAGAGACAGTCACTAGCGGCATGTCATCTTGGACTCGGATAGTGAGGTCGCCCGGATCGTAGTCGTCTCCGACCAGTTCCTGAGAGATCTCCATGATAGTAGAGATCATCTCATCAATGGTTTTACGGCGCAACTCAATACTACCAGGTTCTGACACGACGATCTCCATGTTTGATCTTACTCGCCCACTCAGTGGAGCCCTCGTTGTGCGGATACAACTGCAACATCTGCTTGTGGTTCTTACGAACTTGTTTCATCAGGCGATGAGTATAGCCACGCTTACGGAAGGCTGCCCTTGTGTAGAAGTAGACACCAAGAACAGGGGTATCGCGGCGACCATTCCAATAACTGGTAGGGAAGACTAGAGCCCAGCTCAAGATCTGATGAGTGTCTACATCCTCAACCCAGTAGGCCCAGGCACCCTCACGCTTGCGCTGGTACCGTATCTCATAGGCCATGAACCCATTGGTCCTGAAGGTAAGAGAAGCCAGACGTGCTACCTGTACACGTGGCATGGTAGAAACAGGAGCACGTTTTAGTTTAGTCCGCATTGAGATTCACCAAAATGAAACCTGCTTCAGCAAGCTCATCCATTAGATCTTGTACTTGTGGCATGTTTGCTATGAATGTATAGCCGTTTGGTCCATGGCCATACATCTCTTCATATTCAGCTGCCCTAGCGAGGATCCTAAACTTCCAGTTACGGATGATACCTTCGCCGTAACCATCGTATTGGTGTTCATGGGAGCAGCCTGATGGAGGTGCTTCAGTCTTCAGGGTCAGGAGCACGGTATCTCACAATTCTATAGCCAAGATCTTCTAGCTGCTCTAACAGGTCCATTGTCTGAGGAAGGCCATGAATATATTCGTTTATCCCATCCGCTCCTCGATCACGGTACCATACCCTCATGGTATCAACGATGCGGAACTTCCAGTCCATCATTGTGTCATGGGCTAGAGCAGGCGTGATGTACTGACCCTCTAAGCCCTCAGACATCTCCTCTTCATATACCTGAATCTTAGGCGTCAGTATCATGGGTGTGGGTCGGCTCCGCATGGATCAGCTCATGAATGTGGTCCAGCTCATCCCACCCCAGGAAGTCGAAAGCAAACCCCTCAGTATCAAAGATGAGACCATGGGCTTCGATCAGGTGATCGACTAGGGTGTTGTAGCTAGTCTTGCATGTGGGGACTTGCGGTATATCCTTTGATGGGTGATCCGTTGACTCCACTTGACTCCCAGACTCGTACGATTGTGATGGGCTCCCCCTCTGGAACTTCAAGGAAAGCGCGTGCCTTGAACTCTGCATCCATGGGATCGGACGCAAAAACAAAATCAACCATCAGCTTAGTAGTGATGGGAATGATCTTGTACTTGATGGAATTCCTAACACGTAGAGGAGGGAGGTCCTCAACTACTGCGTTGAATGCTTCATCAGGAGGGGTAGCTAGCTCCACGTTACGTCCTTTTCTTGTAGTTAGGGGGCGACATAGGGGTCAGGTCTGTAAAGAATTTTGAAAGTATCAGTGGGTGGGAGAATAACTAAACCCCGACGAGGAGTCCAGTCTACCTCTATTCGAGTGACCTCACCCTCAGGTTGATGGGGCGAGCCCCAAGTAGTGGGGGTCAGGCGACGCCACACGCAAATGACAATACCCCTAGAGCCAGGAGGAATAGGATCTGGATCGTCTGTCATCTCGATCAGCTCAATGAGGTCACCGAGCTGCACAGATTCAGGAGGATAGGTTTTCTGGGAGCCTGGAGTTGTAAGGATCATAGTTTCGATTAAAGATGGTCGACGATGAAAGGATTCGAACCTCTATCTCCCTAGCTTGATCAAGCGTCCGATGCGGGTGTAATGCCATTATACTACACCGTCTCACCCGTCTGCCTACTAGCGTTTGGACCGATCGTATCCGCTGGCGTTGGGTGTCTGGGCTATCCATCTAGAGCGGATAGAGAGATTTGAACTCTCGTAATTCGGGTGGAAGCCGAGTGCTTTAGGCCAACTAAGCTATATCCGCGCGTAGTAATTACCTCTCTCAGAGGTTCTGATAATGTGACAGTTAGAACATACAATGTCACACTTATTTACTTCTAACATAAGTGTCTCAAATTTGAGAACACCAATCTTTTCTCCCACATTAAAACTCTTGTCAAGCAGGTGATCACACTGAAGAAGACGGAAATCATCCTGACCACAATCTACACATACCTGTGTTTTCAGCCAGTCATAGAAAGTTTTCTTTTGTTCATCTCGCCAGACAGATGCTTTGTCTATGTAGGCCTGTCTGTTTTTCTGATAGTGATCTTTACGCCAGCTCTTCTGACAAGATCGACACTGCGATTGAAATAGTCCACGAGCTTTATTTCTCCAAGCGAAGTTCTCGTGAACTAATTCTAAGTTCCCTCTACAGAAGGTACAGACACGTAACATACATGAAGTATATCAGCCTTCCAAACACAATTCAAATATGTAGGAAGGCTTCTGTTCCTAGGTGCTGGCTTAGTACTTCTTTGTCGCCGCCCCTTAGTAGTAAGCCGATGTTGTCGCCAACCTTCACTCGGCCAGCGAAACTTTCAACACCAGTCACAGTATAGACTGTGTCACCGAAGACAATCTCTTCACCGGGCTTGATGGTGTCTTCTAGAATCGTGCCAGTGATGACTGCACCACGACCCGTGATCCAGAAGACGTCAACAACATCCATCCTAAAATACTCAGCCATTAGCTGTCTCAGCCTTAACTCTCTCACGCCTATCAAAGTCACGGCGTGCTACATCGTACTTCGTAGGGTTCATTCTTCTATAAGCTTCCCAGCAACCGCTGCAGGAGGTTCTGGGTGGGCGAACCATTGCGTTGTCGGGGTGATCCGAACAGAGGTTTGGCCTAAACTTTGGCTCTCTAGTTCTCTTACTCTTCGCTCCAGCACCCTTACCCTTTGGCTTAGTCTTTGCTTGTCCCGCTTTAGGGTCAGGATCGACCGCTTCAGGTTCAGGATCCGGGCATTCTCTCGCGTTCTCGATTGACTCATAGAGTTTAAGGATCTGTTCTGCCGATTCGTCACTGAATTTTGTAGTGCCAGACCGAATCTTTCTGACAGATCCTGCGAAGAGGCTTGCAAGGAGATCAAGGTCTTCTTTATTCTCTATTAGAATCTGCCAGGCCACGTTCTATACTTTCCATGGTGAAGTACCGTGCTGTGCCAACGGTTTCGTCGAACACTGCGGAGGTCTCTTGTTTCGTTCTTACCTTAGGTTTCTTCGCTACCTTTCCAGATCCCCATATAGAGGTAGCTTTGCTAGAGGAAATACGAATGCCAGGACCGTTAGAACTGACACTAGAAGATCCCACATTCTTGTACTCCACCTGACGCTCGTGGTTCCGGCGATTTTTTGCTCGCTGTTTTGATCTGCGACTCATTCAGTCTGGCTTCTTCGTGTAGTCTTCTAGTCTCGTACTCTATCTCCTGGAGAAAAGCAATCGTACCGATGGCAAAGTCTCGCTTGAACTTTCTTTTACAAGGGACACACTTGAGATAGAATCGGATATACTTTGTGTCCATTCGACCATCATCACCTATACACTTGTATATGTAGTTATGATGGGTAGTGATGACGTTCTCGTTACTCCCACACTTCTGGCAAGTATCCCTAGGAGTCACAGCGACACACTTTCAGACCGTAGCACTTCTCTCCGTATTGGTCAAGGCCGCAGTCGCAATAGCAGAACCTATGCCTCTCAGGGCACGTCGCTCCATGAGGATCAAATCCAAGAGTCTTACCGCAGATATCAGTGGGATCGCCGAAAGATAAGCCGTCGTTAACAGCACCTTCATAGCCTCTCCATCTACAGATCTTACCTGGTTGTGTCATAAGAGGATAGGGTGGGATTCGAACCCACGGTGGTTTTACCCACACTTCCTTAGCGGGGAAGCACAATAAGCCAGGCTCTGCCACCTATCCGTGGGGCCGCGTCTCGGATTCGAACCGAGGACATCCTCTTTACAAGAGAGGTGCTCTGGCCAGCTGAGCTAACACGGCCTGTGGTTAAACCTCTACGCCGTCCTTGAGAGGACAGAACTTGAGAGTCTTAGACATCTCCCACACCTGAGAGTGAGAGATTCTATCGGTTCGTGGTACACACACAAGACAGGTGCAGTCTTTCGCCGCAATTGAAACCTGCTTAAGTTCTTTTGCTTTGCTCTTGCTCATGTCTGGCTATCACTTTCTTAGTAAGTTCTTCTATCGCGGCTGAGGCACCAGGAATCTGTGCGGCACAACTGGGTCCTTCGGCAGAACGCACAGTGAATACTGCTTTAGTAGCCACGACCCGCGTTCCTCACTTCTTCTGGTAGTTCATCCATGGTACGAGGAAAACCCTCGCCCCAGTCTACATTTAGCTCATCAACGCAATGAATTCTTGGCGTGGAGTAGTTTGGTAGTGCGTCGAATGTCCTGTAAAGCGTTTCAGCTTCCAGGTGCTTGCCTTCTTGTAGTAGTACACCATCAATGTAGACACCACAATAGTAATCATCGTAGTATATGTCTACGGATATGTCAAAACTCATAGATTTTCTTCTGGTTTAGGAGCACCGCATGCACCACAATATTCATCATACATTCCGTTGATGGCAAAGCACGCACGTAGATCGAATTCATCTTCTGACTCACACTCCCACAGGAGGCCAACACGAAGACATAAGTTATCTAGGAACGTAGACTCGTAGTCATCATCGGCTGCGGCAAACAAGAGACTAAGGATGCGGTCAGCGTCTGAGTACACAGGCACTTCAGTTAACGGGGTTAGTATCACGGTGCCCTCGGGGCGATTCGAACACCCGACCGTAGGCTTAGAAGTCCTCTGCTCTGTCCCCTGAGCTACGAAGGCGTGGGATAATGGTACAGGTTAGCGGTCTGGGCAGCTAATCCTAGCTGCCAAGTGGAGCTATTGAAGCTACCACGATTGAAGAACGCGAAGGCACCATTGTCGTACCATGCCCCTTCAATAGTAATGATACTCCCATCCTCTTCCATATGGAATCGGTATATGATCTTGGGGATTGGACTGTGAAGCGTACCAGCCGGTGTTTCAATCCATGCGTGTTTGTTACAGAAGACAGATACTAGCTCCCTTACCCACCAGTCGGTGGAGGAGTCGTAGTATCTATAGTCTTCTTGTTTGTCTACGAACACTCGTCCGTAGAGAATAGCGGACTCAGCCTCACCTATCGTGGCTTCAGTATCTGAGATGGTGCTGATGTCCAGTGGCATTAGTTGATTACTCTTAGCGACTTGGCATAACGCAGGCGTGCCTCAATAGATGCACGGAACCTATTCGTCTTTAGTCGCCATTCCTTGTCTGTTACTTGGTGTTCGAGCCATGCAGCTTCATCTGTATCGCCGTATGTATCTGCTCGTACTGCTGCAGTTTGTGCTTTGCGCGCACTAAACTGTATATCTACATCTCTGAGCCAACCTATTAACGAGTCAATCCACTGTTGTAGATTCTCTTTGAGTAGCACAGACTGTACTTCTGATGGGTGACCTTTGATGTCGGCTAGAACAGCCTCTTCAAAGACACTTAAAACAGGTGCATCAATGGACATTTCTTACTCACTTCTACCATAGGTGAAGTTGAATGCTGTCCGCATATCCTGTTCGAACTGGTCAGCTAATCTGCCCTGACCCTTAAGTACGTATCCGGGAGCCCACGTAGGAAGTATTGGCCATGGACCCATCCAAAGTATGTTACCTCGGTCTTCACCTAAATCTATCTTGGCAGATGTTACAGCTGAAGAAGCCACAGCACCCATAGTCAATATGAGTTTGGGCTTCAGGAGTTGAAGTTCGGTATGAAGATACGGTAGACAGTTTTCAATTTCGTCTGCCGAATGCTTACGACCTTGCGCTTTACAACGGTTAACATAGGTAAGACAGAGATTCCTAGAACTGAATCCAACCTTGGCGAGATTCTCCGCCAGTAGGTTAGTAGAGTCCTGAGTTAACGCAGAACTCTCAGCAACTATCACCATGTCTGGGTCATTGAAATTCCAAGTGGGAAGATCAGCGACAGTAGTCAGCATGGGACAGCGCTTACAGTTTTTACTCATAGAGTGTAGAGTTCGTAGGTTCGTACCCCCTATACCAGAGTACAGATGTTCACGCAGCTCATCAAAGACGACCTGCATATCTGCACGCTGCATATATTTGGGGAGTATATCTGCTAGAACCTCCAGAAGCTTACCTTCATTGAAGGCAAGAGGGATGTGTCCCTGAGGCGTCTCTACGACTACCTCAGGGACATCTTCCAAAGCTTCTGTCACAATGTCTAGGACATCTGAATCCCTAAACTCCGAGTTCATTCTAGAACTCTGGAATGTTAGCTGCTTCTCCTGCATCTGTTGACGAACCTGAGTCCTTGCTCATGCCACCCTTGACATAAGAGATGGACTCCGCAACGATAACAACCTTTGAGCGGTTGCCCTCATCCGATGTCCACCTCTCCTGAACGAGGCGGCCGACGATAGAGATCTGAGATCCCTTCTTCATCTTGCCTTCGCTGATCTGCTTCTTAACGAAAGCAGCATTACGAGACTCGTCGTTGTTCAGGAAATACGTTACGTCGAAGTATCCTGTCGAGCCTCCAGCCTTGTCATTGGCTGCATAGTCTACAGCTAGCCCTAGCTTTGCAATTGCTCCGCTACCAACTACCTCAGGATCCTTTGTGATGCCGCCTGAAATGACAACAACGTTAGAGCCTTCAATCATCTAGTATTACTTTCTCTTGGTTTTCGTATTCTTCAAGTGCCTTACCCAGCTTGTGTAGGTATCTGGCTACTTGTTCTCTGGCTTCTTCCTCTGCCATTCCTTGCGCTACCATGGTTTGGATCCATGTGATGGCAAGAGAAAAGATACCTTGTTCTATCTCCGGATTAGCGTCCAACTTCTGCACCTCTCCGGCGTGTCATCGCTCCGTCTAGTACCTTCTGAATTTCCTTGAAGTCCTGATACCCCTTATCATAGAGGATAGAGATGATCGGACGCTGATCTAGGATACCGAAGGTAAGTAGCTGAAGATTCAACACATCGTTAACAGTATAGACGCGATAGTTGTTGACATCACGTCTAGGTTCTGGATATTTCTTCGCCTTCTCTCGGTTGGCAATCGTAAGTGGTGTGACGTTTAGGATTTTAGCCACATCACCACGTGAGAAGATGGGATCTTCTGATTGACTCATTGGGCAACTCCTTATTAGTTACCCAACTATATACCCAAACCTATATAAAGTCAACTCTTAACTGAAGATGTTAACCATCTGTACGATCAATTCAGAAGCAGGATCGTGCATCTCTTCGTCACCATCTGGATTGGTGGCTGCAGCACGGACAGCATCAATGACAGAAAGAACAGTCACGTCCTCATTGAGGTGTGGAATGTACTCGCCCTTGAGCTGGCTAGGCTTAGGAAAGGTGGCCTTAAGAACCTCAGGGATAGTCATCTTCGACCAAGCAGCGAAGTAGCTAGAGAAAGCATCGCGACCACTCGCAATTGAGGTACAGGGTGCTCCAGAGTCTCGGCCTATGTTTGCTGCCATCAGCAGATCGTAGTTGAACCCAGAGTTCCACACCATGTTGAAAGCTTCTTGCACTCCGTAAGAGATGCTAGCTTCATGCTCCTCAAACACACCAACCACAGGATTGCACAATGAAGAGTCGTTGTAGATGTTGGGGATGGGCAGGAGGTACAGCGGATCACTTAGCTCTTCTAGTGGAGCAGGACGAGTGTAGGCTCGGATGTGTACTGGGTTGTACTCATAGTCGTAGTATCCGACATACACGGTCCAAGGTACAGGGATCTCCACTGTCTGGCGACGTGCTGTAACCGCTTCTTCTTTGCGTGCCTGTGCGATCTCCATGAAATACATGGAGGGCGGCCGCTCAAAGACAATCACTCGACGGTCTTGACTGATCCAGCGTACAGCAGGAGGGAGCAGGCCGATAGGGGTCTTCGCCGTCTCGTAGAACTTCTCGATGAAGTCGGGGATCAGCATCGGCTTAAGCTCAAGCATCGGGGAGCTATCATCCAACGCAAAAGCAGGAGTAACGGTAGTTGTATCGATTTCTATGGAGAATTTCATCGTCCTCTACCCCTTTGGATAGTACCCGAGATGCTGTTGACCAGACTGTTGCGATCGAACGGCGCATTATGTCGGTTCATGTTGTCGAGAACTTCTCCGACAGTAGTCACCTTGTGCCAGGGTAGCTCAAGTACATCAGCCACAGACAGCTTGGTCCAGTTGGTGAGCACATTGATGCCACTGCCACCGGGTCCGCGTCCCTTGGAGTCTGTGATGAATCCACTGTGACTAGCGTTGCACCAGTCAGAGAGATCGGCATTGAAACTACTAGTCCAAAAGGCATTGATGGCTAGGCTGATGGCCTCACCGATACTATCGATGGGGGCGTAGCCAAACTCTGCCGAACCTAGACACGTACCACCGTTGTAGTATGTGTTTGGCAGAGGAAGGTAAGCCAGGCCATCGCTCTCGTCATACATCTGAGAGTTACGGCACCACATCGCGACAGAAATTGGTCTGTACTGATTGTTCAGACTGATATGATACGTAGTCCAGGGAATAGCGATATCATATACTTCATGACGAGAAGGCCCCCGCGCTCCACAGTTCTTGTAGGAGATACCTGCCATGAATGGCGTGCGCTCTACGAGGAACGAAGTCATGGTAGGGTTGAAGCTGCGAATCACCGGAGGCAGGATACCAGTATCCATCGACGGGAAACCCATCATGGAACCTAACACCTTATCGGTAGGAGCCTCACCAGACATGGGGCCAGTCATGGTGGTCGTGCTAGACGTGAACGTAACCTTGTAGGAAGGTTGCGCTGCGGGTGACTCAGGAAGAGGGGGCATCTACCTTTTCTCCTATAACAAATGCAAGGAAGCTATTCCGAGGCTTGGTATCACTCAACGGTACATCCTCCTTCATGTCGAACTTGGACAGATGATCTTCGAACTGCGCCGGAGTACTGTCAATCGTCTCGTCTTCACACGTCTCTTGGTAGACCGGCTCGCCGTATCCCCTTCGAGTCTTGCTTAGTGTGACTTCTTGTTCCGTACCGTTGTTCAACGTGCCCTTCACGATCTTCACAACCTCCCACTCCTGCGCCTCATAGATGGGACAGTTGATCATGGCGGCGGGGAAGTCACAACCAGCGTTGGTGCTGGGGTTGCGCTTGACTACGTCAGGCTGTGAACACGAGCATGCATTGAGTGGCTTGTAGAAACGGAAGGCGGGCGATGTCTCAACCTCGCTGTCTACGAACTCTCCTTGATCAGCAGTGAACCACTTGCAGGTACGCTGGCTGGCCGAGTCGATCTCAATGGAAGCAATCTCGTTGACACTGAAGACCCTAGCACCACGATCAATGCCACCCATGATGGCTTCTTCGTGAAGCTCAAGTACTTCCCAGCCATCGGGAAGATACAAGGTCACCGTGTTGGTTTCCTCGTCGTAGATAGCCTTCTTGAGGTTCGGGCTGTTCGAATCGTGAACGGCTGTGAACTCAGGCTTCGACCTGATCAGCAGATTGCCGCTGATTGCATCACCAAACAGGGATGCATCGAATGCGTCGGGGCTGACTGCTTCTTCAGCGGGTTGATTACGACTCATAACAGTCTCCTAGGACCAAGTAGCGTTAGAATAAAGGTTGTTTTCATTGCGTAGATTGCGCATCTCTTCCACGATCTGCTCATGCTTCGTGATGAGTTGCGCATTCTGGAGTTTCAGATCAGCAATGTCCTGTTGAGAGTCTGCAAGTTGCTTGATGAGAGCCTTAGCAAGAGCGTCTGCGTCGGTAGCATCGATGATGTTGAGGTTGTCTGCCTCAATGAGATTATCTGAACTAAGTAGGAGCGTAGCCTTACCTCGTCCTGCTCCTACCTGAAGAAGCCTATCATTCTCCTTGAGAAGAGTGATGATGTTGTTTAGCTCCGAAGGAAGTAGGCGAGCAGCTCCCTCAGCGTCTTCGTTGAAGAAAGTAGTGGCATGAGAGAGTGGGCCGCCAGCGATACCACGAACAGTAGTCTCGTCAATGCGAAGTCTTTCGATCTTCTTGGCAGCAAGAGCTACAGCTTTTAGCCCCGCCTCATCACCAGCATAGGCAGCAGCGATGCTTGTTCTCCAGATAGGAGAAGACTGTCCTACGAGATAGGTGATGAAGGCGTTTGCCTTTTGGTTATAGTTGATGGGCATTGGTAGCCTTTACGTCGGTCAAAAGTATGCTTCCTGAAAGCACTAAATCGTATACGGAGTCTGAACTTATGATCAGAGACTTGAGAGGGGGATGGATCTTCTTAACGAGACCGAAGACAACAGTACAGAACTCAAAGCTCTGTGCTATATCCTCTAAGACTCGTGGGATATAGAGGACATAGCTATCGTTGGCTGGTCCCAACAGTTTAGTCGGAACCAACCACGTCTTCCACGGATCCGACAGGACTTCTATCTCCTGTCTCCATGTCTTGTTCATTGACCCCTCTTAACAGATCCATCATCTTGCTACGGTTTTCTCGTAGCAGGGCCTCAACACTTAACTTCAAGTCATTGAGCCCGTCTTCGGTAGTCATGTTTTGAATACCATTGAAGACAGCATCTACAATAGCAGTCAGCTCAACATATCCAGTCATGAGTCCAGCAATCTGCTGCTCATAACCCATGACAATCTCTTCCAACATCTCAAAGCGTTCGTTGATAACAACCCTATGAGACTCTAGCTCTCTGCGAGCTATTGTAAGATCGTCAAGTTCTTCTGACACTATGCACCATACCAACGAGGGGTTGTTGCGGCCCAGCCCTGAAGGGCTAGGTCTAGACGGTAAGAGATTGTATGCATCTGCTGACGTGTCCGCTTGATCATGTCACCACTGCGAGGCTTGTCATAGATGGGCTGGATAGCACCTTGATCGGTTACCTTACCATCAAAGTGACCAGTCTTCCAGACAAATCCATTGTCCGGACCAATCTCATCAGCATTCTTTGCGTTCGCGCCCCACCATTCAATCTTCAATACCCTGGCGACAGGAGTGTCCCCGGGAGTTCCACCGAAAACAACAAAGCTTTCGGGCGAGTACACTCCTGTACGCCGAGGGTAAAGAGAAGTGGCGGATCCATTAACGACAGAACGTAGGTAGATAGCTAGGTCAACAGCATCAACGTAACACTTTGTAGAAGAGGAGACAGCGTTGTTGCCGTCAACACTTCCAATGTCGACTACTAGCTTACCTACTGGCTTTCCATCAGCACTGTTAAACCACGGAGTCAGGGAGATGAACCCTGCAGAAGTCCGTGTCTTGAACCACTCCTTGTAGATGGGTGGCTCAAAATCTGCACCTGATACAGTGTATGTTCCCACTGAGTCATCAAGTGTTGCTTGCTCTGTCATTGATTAGAATCCTGAAAATGTTGAACGGCCATTGGACTTGATTGAATCACCGGTGGCGTTGATGATAGCCTCGGCTTCGGCTCGCTGTCCCGACGAAGCAAAGTCCCAGTCGTTCATAGCCTGAACATACATGAGCTGTACTTCGTGGCGGTGACGCAGCCACATACGGTTCTTGCTGGTAGGAATTGCATCCAGAATATCAGAAGTCTGGATGGCACTCTGGCGCTCCATCGATGCGTGGAACCGAGCTTCCCTCACCAGTGCCTTGATCTCAGCACCGGTGAACATCTCAGCGGCATCAGCCATTGCCTCGATGTCAAACTCTTTCCACTTGTCGCCCAGGTGGATCTTGAAGATCTCACTGCGCTCAAGCATCGTGGGGAATCCTACGAAGAGGATGCGATCGAATCGATCTGCTCGCAGCATCTCGGGAGCAACGTGTCCGATGTTGTTCGCGGCACCAATGAATAGCACGTTGTTGGGAAGCTCCTGCATACCAGTCAAGAACTCACCATGCATACGGCTAGTGGTACCACCATCGCCTGACCAGTTGCCCTGGCTCACGTCACGACCGAACTCGTCGACCCACATCACGATGGGTGCGAGCGCTGCGACCTGCTTGAAGACCAGTCGCATCTTGCGCTCTGACTCACCGATGAACTTGTCCAGGCTCTGGCTGATGCCAGTCTGGGCGAGATCGAGTCCGAGTTCCTTGGCTGCTGCCTTAGCGAACAGCGACTTGCCCGTGCCGGGGACGCCGACCATGAGGATACGACGCAGAGGTTCGACCTGCATCTCCTTAGCTTCCTCGGGGTTGTCCCAGGACCACTTGATGTGGCGGATCATCTTCTTGGCGACATCCATGCCGCCAATCGATTCGAGTCCTTCCTGCGGACGCGAGATCTCCAGGTCGCTCATGGCCCTGATGCGAGCCATCTTGAACTCCTGGATGTGGTCCTGATCCAGGGTGCGCTTCTCGCGCAGGCTCAGCAGGCACGCCTGAACGAACTCAGGCTCGTTCAGACCAAGGCCAGAAGCACTGACCTTTGCGAGGTTGACTTCGCCTTCCATCTCCGAGCCGATGTTGTCGTAGATGTGAGACGTGATCTCAGCCAGCTCTTCGAGAGTGGGGAGATCAGGGTTCACTACGGTCAGCAGGTGCATGAGATCCTGGGGGATGTCGGCACCATAGCTGAACAGCAGGAACTGGGGACCAAGCTTGTCGCGATCGTCCGCATTGAATGCAGTACGGTAGTCGCTGAACGCCCAAGCGAACACGCCACATAGATCTTCCGCAACCTTGTGTGCGAAGTGCAGGATGAGCGTGCCAGGGTTCTCAAGCACGTAGTTCACGGCCTGGCCCAGATCATGGCTTGCCTGCTCTGAGACTTCGCCGGTCATCGGGTTGACGACTTCGAAGAGAAGAGGCTTCCAGCACTCTTCCTCTCGCACCCAGATGCTGAATCCATCCTTCGGATCCATGGTGTAGATGTCGCCGGGGCAGAAGCGCCGCGAGATATCCACATAACGATCTGGCTCTGAAGTGTTCACCCATACCAAAGGAGTACGGATCTTCAGGTGTTCAATTAGGCTCACAAGAGTCCCCTAAGTTTAGATAATGACATCGGTTTCCATATTGTTACGTTCACAGAACTCTTTGAAGGCTACTTCTTGAGACTCTGTAGACACCTGCTGAATATGGAGCAATGTGTAAGTAATGTTTTCGTACTTGATGCTTGGAGGAAAACGATTCTCCTCCTGGACTACGGTAGCTAAACTCTTAGTTCCCTGGGCATTTGCGGTCCTATAGATGCCGTAGTATTTAGTGGGATTCATTAGTGATACCCCGCCCCTTCTCTCGCTTCACCCAATTGCATCGCTGCAGACTTGTCTAAGAGTTTACGAGATGATTCAGAGGCTATACGAGCAGCATTCTCAGCCGCTTGTGTTAGTTCTACGATGGCTTCGAGTGTCACGAAAGCCTGTTGTTCGACGGAGGCGGCTTCGATAGCGTTCTTCTCACGCTCTTCCTTATTGCGGCCAACGCCTGTGTTCTGCTTTAACTTCTTTTTGTATGCGCCCTCAGCTAACTTAAGCTCAGCTCTAGCAATGCCATTGAGGCGTGCTGAGCGAACGTAAGCATTAGATGTTTGAGCTACCTTCCTCGCTAGCTCACGAGGTGGGAGGTCAATGTTCTCTCCTGCAGGGATTTCTATAAAGGGAGAAGCTTCTGCCCCAGGACGCATGGCATTGATGGCCTGGGTTAGTTCCGGGCCTAACAATTGATGCAATGAATTCTGGAGTTCTGTAACCCTAGCTTCTGTTAAGCCCAATGAGTACCTTCTATTCTAGTGTGAACTGCTACGCTCGGGGATTGATAAGTCATCCTTAGCAACCCCCGAGCGGATTACTAACCTGCGTATTCAGCTGCGGCTGCAGAAGAAAGACGCGAAGCGCTAAGGTCAGTGCTAAGTACGCGAGTACCTGCAACCCTGCGCGTTGAAGAAGCTGCCTGGAGTGCCGCGTCACGGCTCAGTGCCTCAATAACAATGGTACCCTGTACTTCGAACACGCTAGGTGTTGAGTTCATGGTAGCGTGTGCACGACATGCAGCAACCTGTCCAGGTGTAACTACACGACGCATACGGGTAACGATCTGAGGAGTTGTCAGACCTTCTGCGATGAGGGCGTAAACGCGTTCCCTCTGATTGGGAGTCATTCTTTTAACTTGTTCCTTGTTCTATTGTATTCTTCTGTAGACTACCTACAAAAGAGCTTGTTACCATGCGACATGTTCTGCCATCACTAAGGATACCAGGGTACTTCTGGCTCACCAGATTAGCAACCTTGATATCCCTGAAGCTCAGCAACTTGTTGCATGTGTTGAACACATAGTTTGACCGATCGGAATCGATCATGTGTTCCTTGGCTTTCTGCAGCCAGATACTTCTAGACCTTTGATCCTCGTAAGTGAACTGAAAGTGAAAGTCGTCTGCCAGTTTAGCACAGATGACATTGAGGTGGCGGTTGCGATCCTTGTTCTGTAGGTTAGGACAGAGATCTGCAAACCCCCAAAGGTCTAGGTAAAGGGCTGAGATAGAGCCATTCTCTAGGGTTCTGATGTAATCAAACACATCAGACCTAATGACCCTCACTGCTCCATAGCCCGCCTTGTTCAGGTCATTGCGTAATGAATCATGGTTTGGCCAGACGACCTTCTCTACTGAGATGATCTGATCTTGTTCAAACCCCATCGAGGTGTAGTACTTGACATCAGAAATGCCGAGCAGGCCTATGACTAAACCTGTGCAGTCGAGATCAAAAGAGTCACGACATACACGATTGGCGACCTGTTTGGGTTGATTGTTCTCAAAGCGTTCGACCCTCACTACCGAGGAGATGCCCGGAGATGTAGATGTGAGCGTCATGATATAGAGCTATTGCCTAGCCAAAGTCTGGGGCTTGACCTAGATCATAAGCTTCACCAGGTGAATATCCTGCATCCACAAAGCCAAGAATGATTAGATCCAGGAGTGACTGATACAGTCGTTCGTAATCCATGATAGTAAGAGAGCTACATGGCCTGGGGACTTAGAGCCCCCAGGCCAAGGATACTAGCCCTTCTCTCCCTGGCGACGGTGGAACTCCACCGACTCGCCTGGCTTGATGACGTAGTCGTCGTCAAGCTTGGTGGTTCCCACGAACCCCGAAGCATCCTCAGGAAGCTTCCACTTGCGGCCGACCTCTGCGCGGACCTGACCAACGGTCTTGCCTGCGAGATCGCCCTGCTTGTTGTGGACGCCGTAGCGGATACGTGCTGACTGGCCCGGCGTCGAGCCGGTACCTTCGCTTGCTGCTTCTTGCATAGTGCTAACTTACTCCTATAGTTGTAAGGTTTTCTTCGGTGTCCGTGGTGGGCACCTGGTTTTGTTCAGCTGAACGGTCGAAGGGCTGAGCCATACCGTCACCGAGTTCGAGGTAGATCTCGTCAGAGTTCACCTCGTCATCCTCGGGTACGATCCGCTCGTACTCTCCGAATACACACGACTGTACCTTTCCTAGGATCAGCGCAGTTGCGGCAACGTTTGCTGCTACGAACTGGGTTCCACCCTCGATCGCAGCGCGTTCTTGACAACTCATCTCACCGGGGTTGCGGTCCGGTGGGTTGTCGTACTCATTGTGGATGAGCTTGGGGTGCACGGTGACATCCTTGCCATCACGACGGCGGTAATGATACAGGCTGCAGAACAGCGCATCATCATTGCCAGCGGAGATAACATCCACGTTGTCCAGTTTGGCGGCCGCATCAAACACAACCTTGCGGGCCATGAAGTTGTCTACTACAGGGAAGATGATGTCGTTCTCCTGCAGGAAGCCAGACGCCACTAGCCTATCTGACCCATCTTCATCTTCAGGAATGCTTTCAACGATCCACTTTGGGATGCCGATGATAGCAGTCTGATGAAACTGATCGGACAGGTCTGCGGCAAGAGCCTCAGCCTTGTTGCCCATGGTCTTGAAGAGTTGACGTGACTTGTTCTTCTCTTCGAAGATGTCACCATCAACAATGAGTAGAGCAGACATGGGTGCGCCATACTCTAGCATCATGGCAAGGTAGTTCACGAGAGAGGAACCGATACCTCCGGCACCAATCACTACCATTCTCATCGGGTTCAATTGATTGACTCCTTGTCGGCGAGCTGCCCTGTTCGGGTCACGCCTTCTTTGATTGATACTGGGGTATCCAGCATGAAGTTGCCACAGAACTCAGAGATCTTACCACTGTAGATATTCTCCAGGGAGAAGGCCTTGAGCCATTTCCTCAGCGGAACACAAGTGACAGCGAAGTAATGCTCGCACTTGATGCACAGGGTACTGTCATCTTCGTCTGTGTCGTAGACGTTCCAGTAGATCTCGGGGTCGACATCGTATGAGTCTTCCCATTCAATGGGTTCTTCACACTCACAGTTAGCTGGCACATTGTCACAGCAGAGACGATGGTTCATCGTAAACTTCAGATGACTCATGTCTCTGGTCTCTATGGCATCATTGTTATGATCACTCTTATGCCAGGTCTCAGCGAAGTCTTCCCAGAATTCTGCAGTGTGGATTTCGCCGCACCCATCACACTTGTGACTAAAGTACGCCAAAGGTATGCTGCAATGCTGACAGATAGCAGACGCATCCCAGATAGTGGACTTGATAAGAGACTCGTCACAGTAGGGGCACGCAGAGAGTCCAGACTCCCAGTCGTTGAGTAGCGTATAGCACTCAGGACAGTACCCTAGTGGGTTGTGAGAGCCTCCTACTCTTTTCCCGCTGGCGTGTAGATCGTCTCGAACTCGGGAGTGGCGTCGCGATCCCACAGGACGATGGACTTCGGAGGGTTCTCCTCGATGTCGATGTCCCAGGTCATGACATTCTCGTCGTTGCGTGCGGCGAGAACATCAGTGATGCCTTCACCAGGCATGCCGAGGTAGCTGTGGCATGCCGTGCAGCGACGCTTGGTACGATCCTGGGAGATCAGAGGCTGCACACAGAAGGGGCAGTTGATCTCGTCCTGGGACTTGAGCAGTCCAACGATGACGTTCTCGTCGGCTGATGGGGCAGACTTGGGGAGTCCCTTGAGGTCCTCAAGACGCAGGCTTCGACGTGCAGAAGTTCCGCTCTTGTAAGCGCCACCCTCATAGGTAGCCACGCCATAGCCGTCGGTGACCCCCCTCGTACCCCCCGTCTGCGAATAGGTCGTGCTGCTTTGGTATGTCTTTTTTTTGATCTTTGCCTCGATCACTTCCTCAATGCCTTCGGAGACCTCGCGCGGGGGGCGGTCTTCGAACACCTGCTCAGGCTTGAGGCGCCATCCGGTACCATCGATCTGCAGTTCACAGTGGAACTGAGTGGCTCCGTTGTTGACACTCTTCTGCCAACCGAAGGTGATGTGGATGCCGTTGAAGGCAGCCTGGTCGTGACTGTCAGTGCCAGAAGCAAAGGCAGGCATGCCAGGGTGAGAGTGGACCGTGCCCACAATCGTCACGCTGTCGGGGTACGTACCAGCCACAGACTGAGGCTCGTAGTCACAGTGTGCACCTGTGTTGGCCTGGTCGGGGATGAGAACACCCCACCCATCCCGAGTGTAGTTACCCTCCTCGTCGACACAGTTCTCATCGAACGTGAGGATGACGATTGACTCAGTACCCAGCTTGCGCTCGACCGTACGGAACAGATCGTCCATCCAGTTCATGAGCGAGATCGGGATCTTGGGCAGTGAGAAGAACGCACTCGCCGTGATGTCCTCATAAGCCAGGTCTGCCAAGGCGATCGGGGTCACCGAACGGTACGCGATGGTCTCGGTGACGTAGAAGATCTGGGGGTGGCGAGTGACCTGAGAGTTGTTACCGTTGGTAACAGTCTTCTTCTCGATGGCCAAGATGTGGTAGTCAGACTCACCCGCAGCTGCGAGATGACGCATGGTGTCATCCAGGTTGCCGATGTAGCAGATGGACTCCTCATCGTCGGGGTCCATCAGGAAATACGGGATGTCTTCGAGCGCCACTGGGTGGAAATCAGCCATTGTAGTAGGTAACCTTTCGAATATATAAAGTAAGGTGCATTGCAGGGAGTGGTTTAAGCATTGTCTGCTTTAAGTAATTCCTCGATGTCAGTATCATCTGGGATAGATGTATTGACCTCGTGTTCTAGGTCGGCAAACGCTGCGGCAAACCACATTGGATCCCTTTCAGCGTATTCCAGTACATTCTGCCGAGTTTGAAGCTCATCCAAAACCTCGGCAAGGTCGGCTACTCTATCGATACCTTGGGCAAGGCGCTTGAGTTCCGCCTTGTCCTTGGTAACAGATAGAATGGCAGGGATGATGGGCATGTCGTTGATCATGAGAGCCTGCGCAATTTTATCGATACGTTCACTATACCGATCGATAAGCACCTGGTTGTCTCGCTTAGCTACCTCCACCAGGTCAGTGGTGAAGGTAAACTTCTTGAGAGGAACCAGATTGCTAGGCAGGGTTTCCGGCCGTTGACCTTGATCCGACATTGGTCACAATCTCCTTGAATGATTGACGATTACTGAGATAATCCCAGAGTTCTTTCATGCTCCACCATGCTGCGCATGTGTTGACGACTAGGTTAGTCAAGAGCTTTACTATCGTATTCTCAAGCAGGTGTCTACCCGCTTCGACTCCTGCGTCAGTGCCAGGAGGGCCTTGGAAATCAAAGTACAGCTCGTCAATCCAGGACTTAACTGTTGCTTGGATGTGTGTTTCTTTATCCAACTGAATTTTCTTTTGATCTAGTATCTAATGTATCAAGTTTGTTTTGTGCAGACATGATTGGAAACAGATTGCCAGAGTTGGCACTGCTACGGACATCTACATACTCCGCTAGTCGTCGTTCGAGTCGCTTGTTTAGGAACTTTGCGGCGCAACCAACAACAATGAATAAACTCAACATTAATCTACCCGATCCAGGTATTCAGAAGCAATACAGGAGATGATGTCGAAACAGGAACTGTCCCAAAAGGTACGAGGATCTATAACCTCTTGTACGAGGTCTAGAATCTCTCTTCTATCCTGTTCCACCACTCCACCCCACACTCCATCGGTCTCACCACTAAGAAGTGCTAACTCCAGGCACTCCTGTCGCACAGGACAGACAGCACAGTAGGTATCAGCAGCCTCTTGTTGCTTGGCACGAGAGGGGGCATACATAACAGAAGGGCCAGGCTCACTACATGCAGCAAGCTTGGCCCAACGTGACTTAAGTACGCGCTGGTTCGAAACGAACCTTACGTAGGCCCTGTAGTGATAAGCTACGGGCACTTCGGTTTCATTAGTCAATACTACTCGTCTTCATAAGCGGGTGGGCGTGCAAATACCTGACGCTCCCAGTAAGACCGCTTAGTGATTACTCCAGTTTCAACGAAGTTCTCATCGACCTCTCGCCTACACACCTCAGAGAGTTGTCGGTAGGCAGTGACCGCGTTTTCTTTAACGAAGTACAGGTAGTCCAGGTAAATGTCTAGGAATTCGTACAGTTCACCGAGGAAATCCTTGCGCTCAGCAGCTTCAAACACATTCAGGATCAACCTGACGTGTCGAATGTTCTGCGAGGTCCAGATGATTGTACGACGTGCCTCATGGTAGTGAGACAACTTGGTGAGGGCACCCTCGGTGATGTCATCGAGTACCTCACAGATGGCAACCACCGTAGCACCCTGGCGCTGGTAGTTGCTGGATTGAGACCAGTAGTCGAGAACCTCTGCTGTCGCACGGAATTCGATGGGCGTAGCTGCCTCAGCCTCAGCACGAGAGGTGTCTACGTACTCTTCTAAGGCCTTCTGAAGTTCAGCAGGTAGCTTTTCCCCATTGGGGCCACGAATCTCACCAATGTCCTTCTTCTTTGCCTGCTTTGCTTGATAGGCGTCGTTAAGGATATCCGAGTCGTCATCGTCGTCGGACAGCATAGGGATCGGCACTATTAAACCTCTTCTACTTAGCTCTAGGACGGACATCCCTGGCTAGTTGGCTTTTACGTTCTTCTAGTGAGTCTAAGAACTGATTGGCATAGAAGTCAGCTTCACTCACTACTTTACGGGGTACTTGTTCGAGCCGAAACCTAAACTCTTCCTGGATGATCTTGATCGACATCCACAGAGGAAGGAGGTGTTCGTTGCGGCACTCCCACTTTCCATTCACCTGGTTTACTACGACCGCTGAGTCGGAGTAGATGATAGGGTCGTAAAGGTCAGCCATTGAACAGATCAGCAGCGAGGTAATCACTGCCTCGTATTCGGCTTCGTTATTGGTTCGATTCCCTAGGCCACGTGCGTAGCGGGCAATCTCTTTGCCGTTTTTATAGACGACTGTGGCACATGCAGCAGCGCTGGCTTTCTTCTGGCCTTGGCCACGTGAAGCACCGTCGCAGTAAACTTGGATGAGCATGCATCTCCTCGATAAATGGATTCACATCCATAGTAACCGAGAAACGCAGCACAACCTAATCAGTTAGCAGTGCTTCAGGTACGTAAATTACTTTCTCTCTGTCGTACTGATACTCCCACGTGGGGTGAGGATAGTACGCCCAGATCTTCCAGTGCTCAATGATGGGCTCAACCAGGTCCTTTACAGGAGTGGGAGCCTGAGACCACCACAACAGGGTGTCTCTCATTGGTGCTTTGTTAGGGATGGAGATGTCTTCTGGGATAGTTCCGTTGGTGAGCCAGCTAATAATAGCTGCGTTCCACTTGTTCCAGATCTTATCCGGAAACTTTCTACTATCCACCCAAACATCTTCAAGTGACCATCCAATCCACTGCAGGATGTCCATTGAGAGGACAGGATCACGAAGCATCTGCAGACGTTGAGTCTCCATCGCCGCAGTGATAGGTAGTTCTTTACAGGGGTTGAGGAAATCTGTGTGATCTATTGTGGTGACAGCTGCAGACACGGGTGGGTTAACAATCTCTACGACGGCTTGAATGGCTTTGGATATTGATACGAGGTCAAACATGAAGACTAGTAGGGGGCTATGAGTTTGTGCTCATAGCCCCCTAGATCTTAGCCCTGGCTAGAGGCTACGCCCTGCCTTGCCTGGCCGGAATTGCGAACCCGAAAACGCTGGGTGCGAGGGCGCTTGCGTGCGTTGAGAGACTGGATCCGGTTGTCCTCGGTGCACTTGACCATGCCGTTGGCCTGGCGCTCAAGCTGACGCGCAGCCTTGTCCAGGGCCCGAGACATGGCCAGCTTGCGACCGATCTCAAGGTTGAACTTGTCGCTGGTGTCGCGCTTTGCAGTGCCTTCCCAGCTATGTGTGATGCCGTCGATCTCAATGGAGACGACAGCGATGGTAGCCTCGCCAGTGCTGACGACTGAAGCTACCGCTTTGTGTTCGTCGGAAATGATTGTCATGATGTGTCCTTAGTTTGCATCCCCAGCTGCCTGAGCAGCAGGAGCCTGAACTCGTGAGTTGGAAGCCAACACCTCGACGTGCTGGGTGATGTAATTGCTGTGGCTGCTACGAGAGAACGTATCGGGATCGATCTTGAGGTTCCACTCGTCATTGCCGTTGAAGCGCAGCCATACCTTGTCGTCATCGTGACCGATCTCGAACTGGAAGTCTCTTCCTTCGAGGGCATAGGTGCACTTCGTGTATGGAACCTTGAATCCGTTGGAGGTCTCAGCATAGACGCCCTCCTCCGTCTCTAGGTTCCAAGTCTGGCCTCGCATTGACCAGACAGAATTTGCTTGGTTGAGGATGGTCTGGCTGATCTGATCAGCGACAGTCACAGCCTTCCTGTACTTCTTCGCGTTGTACGGAGGCTGCGGGGACTCGACCTCTAGCCCCACATCAATCACCGTGCCAGCCTCATGAGCCCCTGGGTTCTCAACGAACAGGGGGTCACGACTGAACGCAGCGGGAGCACCCTCAAGCTTTGCGTTGTCACGCAAGTGCTCAAGAGTACCAGTTACATCCTTGAGCGCACACTCGTGCGTATCGTAGTAGCCGACAGCGGTACCGTTCTCCAGGTCGTGGATCACTACGGTGATCTTTGGAGGATCCATTTCTGTCGTACATTCGTCAGAGTACGTGCACTTCATAAGTATAACTCTCCGTGAGAACGCGTGTTGTTGGACACTTGTGAGATTAAATGAGAAAGAATTTGTCTGGGTGCTGTGGTTTCAAACCGGTTGGGAGGCGGCGCAATGAAATCAATATCTTCATCACTCAACTGCCTCTCAATACTTCTGGCCCATTTCCCCCACCTTATATCCCATACTCGCTCACCATATGTCGCTTGAAACCAGCAGGCATTAAAGATCGACAACGTTGACACGAGAGGATAGATGTTATTCACATCGTGGTGGGTTAATCCGGACCAGATATGTTGGGCGACTACCAGTACAGGTACTCGGCTCCCCGCAATACAAGGAACTCCGGCTTGGATGGCGGGATTTACTACAATAGACAGAGTGTCCATTAAATCCCTTCGTATTACTTATCTATAATTGCTTGAGCTTAGTGCTCGCTCCGAGAACTTGGAGCTGTTCTGAATCCAGGCACGCTTCCAGTTCCAGCGATCCATGACGTACTGTGCGAACTGATGCTCTTCCAGTTCGATGACATCATCGACACTCATCTCAAGCATCGTGATGATCTGATCGTAGTCACTGGTGTGGTTTTCTGGCCTCACCTCAGTGAAAGCCAGACTCGGGGGCGTGCCACCGTCTTGAACAATGCGAGCACCTTCGGTGAACCAGTCACGTCGTGCGTCCCTCCACCCCTGAAGGGCTTCAGTGTATACCTCGGCGTGAAGCTCACGGTTCTCCTGAACCTTGGCTAGCAGCTCTTCTTTGTTGATGTTAACGGTTTCCATGTGCTCAGTTCTTTTTGAATTGCCGAAGACCAATGTGGTCTGTAATATTTTTTCCTATTTCTACCCTATTAGGGCTCAACCTGGGTATGAAACTGGACCGTTCCAAATAACTGAGTGCCATGAGAATTCTTCTGGCCACACAGTAGAGAGGTCCATAGAGGCTAACATATGGGTCCCCATCTGGATCCTGGCCTCATGCTTACATTTGTCTAGCGTCCATCTAGGCAGGCTTTTGTGAATAGCTCAAGCTTATCCAGCCACAGGTACACTTTCCGCGCGTAACCAATGAGACCAGTTGAACTTCCAGCCATACTCGATGGACTTTGCCATCAGGACTTGTATGACTATGAGTAAGAACGTCTGAATTAGTTTGAAGTATCAAAAGTCAAACTCAATCATATCCAGCACGTCTTCACGGTGTATGTGATCTCTAGCATGGCGGGCATAGCTGAGACGAATGGTACTGAGTTCCTCTTCGGGCGACCAATATCCAACCTCCCCACAGCTACAGTACCATCGTGCATAACCGCTGGGGCGGTAGTGTTCAAGTGATGGCTTGTATCCGCCAGCTAAGATAAGCTTCGGTTTATGGGGTTGGAGTATCATCTTCTCATACCGAGTCTAGGTGGAGAGACTTGAACTCCCATGATGTCCTGCTCCCAAAGCAGGAGGCTTACCAATTAGCCCACACCTAGTTATGTTTGAGCCGGGCTCTAGATTCTCTCTTAACTCTACGAACATACTCTTTACACTCTTCACATTTACAGCCAAACTTGCGGCGCATTGTGTCGGTACCGTGTTGAATTTTAGAGAGCCTATCGGCTGAAGTTTTTAGTAAGTGACAGTCGTGACATAGCACCTGACACTTTGCGAGTTCTTCTTCTCGGACTTCTTTTCTTCTACTCCAGATATCTCTCGGGTGTCGAGACTTTAGAGCAGGGTCTATGTGGTCTACTTCTAAGTTTTCTGAAGAGCCACAAGCTTTACAAGGACCATTTGTTTCCAGCCATTCGTTTCTACGACGAGCCATCCACTCTCGTTGATACTGACGGATATATTCTTTACGATTCATCCATCAAGTATACCATACTGTATTAGTCCTCATAAGCTCCGTTAAGAGCAGCCCATGCTACCAACCAGCCACAGAATCCGGTGATGAATCCAAAGCCAGCATCAGGATGACCGCTAATGAAACATGTGAACGCGGCAAACATACAGATGACTATATTAACTGGACACATGACTTGTAGGAACTGCTTCAGCATTACTCTTTGTCACTTTCGAAAGGATCTATCTTGAACTCAACTCGCCACAAGAGTTCATCGTATGCCCTAATGACTGCATCACACGCCTTGACAACGGTCTCCCGATGCTCACGTATAGTTTTGGCTAGAAGTGATTGTATGTGATACATGTGAGGGTGGTGGGACTCGAACCCACACTCCGGTTAAGGAACCAGGACCTAAACCTGGCGGGTCTGCCAATTCCCCCACACCCCCCTAGTGATGTGCTTTGCCAGCACATCTCCGCCCACAATAAGGACCGGCTTTACCCAGTTTCTTGTTGTGATCGACGTGTCTTTTCTGCTTGACCGCTTCATCACCACAGACAGGACAAGTGATTGTGACGTAAGTAATACTACGCCGTAGTCTAGCAGATTTCTTTGAGTTTTCCGACAGACTGAGAATCTGCAGGTTGTTTAGCGTATCGTTGGTTGGGTCTTCGTCCTTATGATCAACGTGTTCACTAGTAAGAAGAGTCCTACCCAAATGCTCTTGCATTAACCACCGACTGTAAAGCATAGAGGTACGAGTACCATCGTCGTAGGTAATACTAACGTATTTTCTACCAGCTAAACGTCCAGTGGTATGAGTATAAGGACCGTTGACTTTCATGCACCTATTATAGCATGCAATTCCGCCACACCCCCTAGCTTACCACGCTAGCAACTTAGGATCCTTGCTAGTCTTAGTAAGTTCTGCCTTGTTCTCTTTGTTGCAGAGAATACTAGTCATGTCCCAGGTCTTAGGCCATGGGAGTTTGAGGAGGTCTTTCAACTCAATAGTACTGAGCGCAACAAGAAAGTCATCATAATCTAGATCGTAGGCGTAGTAGTCATTGTAGTCATAGTCGCCGCAGCCACATCCACAATAGCTTTTCTGAACTGGCTCAACCTTCTTACCCTTTTTGCCTTGAGTAAGAGTACATATCTCCTGGTAGAGGGGTTGCTCTTCATGGGACAAGTCCCCATTGAATGACTGCCCCCACCAGTTGACGATGGCGTCTGTGCTCAGGCGCTTCAAAGTCTTGTTGAAGTTGTCCTTGGAGAGATCAATTGTCTTGTAGGTCTCGGCGGATACTTCAATAGCCTTGTGGCATGGAGAGTAGTCACTCATGTTGGGAAGAGGTAGACCACAAAGCTTGTCGTCAATCTTCTTGAGCTGCTTCGGGCTACCACCTACAGCGATTACCTTCAGTGCGCCCGGTGCCCCGTACCCCTTCGTAGTTGGAGAGGTAAGCTGCACAGCGTAGTAGAGCCATGGCATTGGGATTGTTACAGCCCAACCATCATAGCTAACGAACGCCTGGTGCAGTCGTGGTGCCTCTTCTACGATCCAAGTGGTGAGTACTAGCTTGCTGGGAGAATAGTTGCGTGTGAAGTAACCGCGCAGTTTCATCTGCCGCGCTTCAAAACTTGCCATTACTGAGTTCCCATTCCACCCTGTACGAATGCAGCGGTGATCTTTGCTGCATGTTCTCCAGGCACACCGTGTTCACGGATGAGCCTGTGGTAGTAGCGAGCCCCAAGATCAGCTGAGGCATCTACCATTACGTTGATCACATCAGACCCCATAGCCTGGGCTAGAGCTTCAGGTGACATGTCCGCAAACATATCTTCGGGGTTGAAATCGTCAGTCATATACTATTCCCAGGTTAAAGAGTCATCATGGCGAGCATTGAGAGCGTTCACTTGATCTTCACGCTCTTTAGTTCTCGCCTCGTATTCTTGTCGTTCTTTTGCTTCTAGAGCACGAATGCGCTTGGTCTCACGCTTGCGCTTTATGTTACCACCAGCATCTGTTATCCCAATGAATGCTGCAATAGGGAGGGTCAAGACAGCAACAAGTGGCCAGAATATTGAGACCAATATCGCACGTCCAGTATCATCATCGTGGTCAAAGTCAACGTCCATCAAGATGGAGCAGATAAATGTGGTGACCAAGAAACCTATGACATAGACTACTAGTAGATGCCAGGCTGGCTCGTAAAGTATAGACATAAGTGGAGATACGGGGGATCGAACCCCGGACATCCTGCTTGCAAAGCAGGTGCTCTACCAACTGAGCTACATCCCCATGTTAGGCAGTTTTAGACCGTACCCAGGGTTCCTATACTATTCGTCGCATCTTCGGGACAAGAGTTTTCTACTGCTTACTAACTCACAGATAAAAACGTTGGGATTTTTGTGGACTCATACTTCCGCTAGAGCGAAGCAGATCGCAACTATCTGTGGCTTTCATACCAGACTCATTGCCTCAAAGATACTTCAGTTTCTCTAGTGGAAATTAAGCCGTAGCAGACCCTAATCGAGGGCTACCCTAAGCACCGTGTAAGAAACTGCAGGCATTACATCATAGTAAAGTATTGCTTTTCCAATACTCCCATCCTAACTATAAACTATGGACAGGAGCCATATCTAACTTACTTCCATGTGTATTGCTTAATTACGCCCTGTGCACTGCCTCACCTTTGAGCAGCAGTACTTCTACCTTCAATAAGGTAGCGTTCTTTGTAGGTCTTAAACTAGCTCAGGGTTCCAGGGGGTCTGATACGCTAAGTATTACCCCACTAGATCTTTATTACCTCAAGACAGTTGATAGCTGCCTGGTACCAAAATCTTTCTTCATGATCTCTTCTAACGGAGTCTCCGACCACTTCTGAAGGATCGACATCAGCAATCCCTTGGGTGTTTTACTCCATGAAGTATCAGGCTGCTTGAATCCAAAGGACTGCCAGAACGGATGATCCCAAGTGGCTTCGGGGTACCAGTGCTTACAGAATGCACTACCCCAGAAACTATTGAGCATTGAATTAGCTAGCTCTTCATCTGTCGAGCCCGCAGCCCTGCTCGTGAACCCACAGTTATTGAAGGCGTTGTTCATAGTTGGAAGTGGGATCAGGTAACCGTTCGGCATTTCCTCACCTGAGTACGCCTCTTTGTTCATGCACTTGGTGACAGAACCATAGCCGTAGTCATGCTCTCCTGAATCATCCACCTTAGAGGAGATCAACAGAGTGTATGGCATTGGCAGTAGGTAAGGGACATAACTCTCACCCTCTGGCATTGGATTTGGGTAGAAATCATTCCACCATATCATCTGATGACCAGGAGTCTGCTCTACAATGAAGTACTCACGAGACTTGTGCTTGAACTTGTGAATGTTGATGTCACGATCAACTACTGTTAGCGTACTCACGTATTGATTCTGTTGTAGATGGTTGTCGCGGTGGGAGGACTCGAACCTCCGACCTTGTCGATATGAGCGACCTGCTCTGCCTACTGAGCTACACCGCGAGGCGCGAGAGGTCTATCGTTGTCACTCTCTGTCACACCAGGGCGCAGCCTTAGTGCCTCTCGCTTGTGTGACCTTAGTTGGTGGCGGGGGAAGGATTTGAACCTCCGACCTCCGGGTTATGAGCCCGACGAGCTAACCAAACTGCTCTACCCCGCGATCTTTTATGACTTACTCGAACACTTCTTGCAGATCCACCAAGGAGATTCTTTCCATTCCCTGTGGACCTTGGCCTTCATCTCTGAGTGGGACAAGCCCTGGATGAAGGAACTCTTAACGACATTGCAACGAATACAAGTCTGAACTAGGTTCAATTGATGTTACTTGAGAGGTAACGAATCTCGTGTGTTGTCTGTAAGTATTGCGTGGACGTGCGGGGAGTCGAACCCCGGTCTTTCGATCTTTCATACTTCGTGCTACAACCATTCCCGACTCACAGTGCGGGTACTGTACTGATTGATGGTCGTAACCATCGGTGCCCAGTTCTTCCACCGGCTCCACTCAGTCTATCCTGAGAGTCGTACGACCTTCTGTTGCTAGGCGGTCGTCGCCCCGCTTACTCGCGATGAGCAGCTGGTTGATGCTGTCGTTAGATCCTAGGGATTAAACGAGTGCGCCCTCAAGCGCATCAAGCTCAGCCCAAAGGGCATCGCTCGCAACATCTGCAGTGTTATCTTCTGCAGTTAAGGTTTGTCAACTGTTTAACGAGTCTGTCAACGAACTCGGGTTGCACTAGGTGTTCAAGTCATCGAAATCGATAGCCTGTTCACGCCCATGTGGGTACTTAGTACTTCTTATCTTCTACTCTACCACTCTTTTCTCTGCTGTACAAGGTATTCCATGGTAAGTTGTGCTGCATACATGCCCCAGCATCGTTCAATGAAGGGACCGTCAACCTCAACTGGGGTCACAGCAAGAGAGAGACCAAGAGTTGCGTAGTCGACAGCACGCTCCATCAAATAGCAGTACTCTTCCCAGGTTACACGCTGTTCAGCTACGCCCTCATCAATCAGGATCTTGATCGTCTTCGGAGGTGGCCGCTTCTTCTTCCTGAGCATCGAGTCTCTCCAGCATCTGACGTAGGGCATGGTTGACGTAGGACTGAATTGCTTCGCTCTCATCCTCCACGCTGATGTCAGCTGAAGGATCGTGTCCTGCATGGATTAGTGAAGCTTTTACAATCGTGGCAAAACTCTCATCGTCATACTCCAGTAGACCTATCTCTTCACCGTTAGAGTCTAGGAGTACGATATGGTTGTTGGCTTCTTCAGTCATCGATGCTCAATTTGTCGGCGCAGCTCGTACAGAATGTCGTTGTTACTGGAGCCACTTTGTTTGTTGACTGAGTAACGATCCAAGTGCTGCCACCAGTACCGTTACCGCATCCTCGACAAGCCTCGGTGGTCAGCCTCAGTTTGAATACTACCATTGATTTCCTTGTATAGATCAGTGCGCCGAGCAGGACTCGAACCTGCGACATCTACTTTGTAAGAGTAGCGCTCTGCCAACTGAGCTACCGGCGCATGCTGTAATCATAGTACTACAGCTAGTCCCACTGTGCCAAGAAATCCTCGTTCTCGTTTCGATCGAACCACTCATCAGCATCGAACTCATCGTCGTAGAGTTCGTCTTCTTCTGGAAGTTGTCGATCGTAGGGATTCTTGAAGTCATCCTCTAACGGGACGTAGATCTCTTCCTTGATCTCCCGGATCAAATCAGCCACATCTTCGTTGGCTTCTTCTTCAGGTCGTGTCACGTGCACTCCTAGAAAATGGTATAGAGACCAGGATGGTCAGACTGATACTCTTCGTGGTACGCGTCGAAGGCATCCTGCATGTCGTTCACCTTCGCCTGACGTGAAGCGCTTAAGGCATCAGCCTTCTCCTGAACCCAGTCATCACGCATTTGCTTGAGCATGGCCTCCTCAGAGACCCTAACTCCATGCGTAAATGGACGAAGCCGTATCTTAGATAGGGTGTTGGCCGTGATCAAAGCACCGTGCAGTGAGTGACTGTTACCTACGGGTACACCACCCATTACGTAGAGGGCACCGCCATACTTAATGCTGGCGTCCCTAGCTGTGATGTGGAAGGATGATTGTGTGTAGTTCAGACCAATCCAAAGGTAGTTGTAGTTGGGACCTACCTTTTCGATTGCTATCTGTGACGATTGAAAGCCGGTCATGTATCACCTAAATGAGAGAGAAGTGGGGCAGTTTTACATCAAGCTACCCAGGATGTGACTTCTACAGCTTCTGCTGCCACGCAAGCGCGGCAATACGAGCTGCTTCATTCATCTGGCCAGCTTCGACCAGCTTAGTGGGACAGTAACCCTTCCCACCGGACACGTTCATAACGAGAACCTCATGGCCCTCAACGTGCACGGTGTAAGTTCCTGGTGGGTTACCAAGCGGCTGCGTTGGGATAGCAGCCCTAGGTGCCTGCGGTGGCGCTGCAGGAGCGTCAGCGCCTAGCGAAAAAGCCGCACCTTGATGTCGAGACGATCAGGCTCTTCTGCCTTGTCGTCGGGCACTGCGCGAGCAGCGATGAGGCGTGCTGCCTCAAGTGAGGAGGCGAGAACGGTGGCGGGGGGAACCACGATCTCGGTGCCTTCCTTGGTCCTCAGGAGCACCGAGTACTCGTAGAGGTCCTTGTTGGCGACTGGATCTGCCATTAGTTTTCTTCCTTATCTTCTGGTTTAAAGAAGTAGGCTATAGCAGCCTCCTTCAGGTGGTTGATTACAGGGGTTTTTTTATCCGAAGGAATCCCTGAGTTCCTCTTCCCATAGAACTGCTGTACTGAGATGCCAGCCGCGGGACAAATGCTATGTTGTCCATAGCTCGCCCTCTGGTTGGTGTTGTCATCTAGTCTATCACGGGAGATAGAATGTTTCTTGAGGTTAGCGGGCTGGATCTGCATGTGACCCAACCAGTCATTGGTCTTGAGGTCCATGACACCCACGAGAATTGTGTGACCAGTGGATGCCCGATCGGCATAGGAACCAATGCAATGTCCCTGGATCTGACCCCAGTTACGTATGGTGTTGGTGTCTTCGGGGAATACAAATTCATATTCCTCTCCTACCTTTGTTCCATACTCAGTGATCCACTCGGTAAACTCTGGCTTGATAGGCACGGGCTTATACCGAATGGTGTTGTAGACCTTGACTAGCTCATCATGTAGGTCCTTTATGGTCTTGATGTCGCGGCGCGCAACGTGCTCATCCAGATCTACCTCATTGGCTTCAATCTTTGTAAGCATGGCTACGGTATCGCCTAGAGTGTTACCCCCAGCGCTGTAAAGCCCTTCTTTGAGTAGCCTCCACTGCTTGGGGAGAGGAAACTCAGAGAACCATTTGTTCTTAGCCAAGGCGATCAGGTTATCAGGCTGTGTCCGTGCACCGTAGTAACCGCCGCGAGCATTGAGATACGATCCTTCGTAGATCTCCTTCGCCTCATAGATGTTGAGCACGTTTGGCGTCTCGTAGTACTCCATGAGAGCCCAGAGAGCTTCATACACCGAGCGTACGCGAGCGATCCACTGATCGAGGCTTTCGCTGCGAACATAATCATCAGTGCTCCTCTTTTCAACGGGACCATCGTTGAGGAAGAGAGAGGCGGTCTCCAAGACATGTTTGCTGTACATCTTGGGAAACTTGTTGGCTGCCTTGGTCTTAACAACTGCACTAGACAAAAATGAGACATAGTCTATCGCTTCAGATCCAGACATACCAAGAGCAAGAAGCTTCTCGTGAGCAGAGCCGTTGCCTCTGTAGTATCCGCGGCTACCGTTGATGGCCTCAAGCAGGATCTTCTGAAGACCAGGTCCGATGCCACTCAGGACTATCGAATCGCCCATGGTCGCAGCGATCTGAATACGACTGTCTACTACGTACTTAGGAACTTGAGAGTTCAGCTTGAGTATCGTACTCCAAGGCATCAAGATACCATAAGCGGTGTTGATGTTGGCGATCTGCTCAAACTTCGCGACAAATACACCAGCATGCTGGGTGTTATGCGTGAAACCAATGTAAGACTTGGCCTTATCGACACTGCTTAGGCCCTTCTTTGTCTTCTTGTACTCGACATGAACCCAGAGCCTAGCGTAGGGGAGACCAGAGATGGTGCCAGAGTTTCTATCATCGCGATGATAGATAGCCCAACCAATATCCATGGTGGCCTTATCATCTTCTACGTTCATCGTAACTTTACCTGGATGCCAGATAGAGTTGTAGGAGACAGCCTGGATAGGCCTTCGAGTTGCTGCTCGACCAACACCAACAGTTGTAGTTTTTGTCGTGGCGTATTGAGCGGTCTTTGTCTCAAAGTATGCAAAGAAAGGCTGGAAGACTTGGGTGAAGTAGTTCGCATCGTAAGTCGTATGATACGAACGCTTACGTTGCGCCACATCAATTTCAATGAGCTTGTCTTCGGCGGTGAAAGGCTTGGTCATGCGCTTTACCTTAGCACCTGGCAGATTATTCCCAGTCCACCTGAGGAAGGCGGATGCATTGGGATCTACAATCTCCAAGTCCTTATCGGAGTTGAAAGAGAACTCCAAGGTAAGTTGCTGAGGCTTCATAGTTAAAAGATCTCTGCTCTGTAGACTACATCGTCACTAACCCACAGGTTAACCCTGTTGGGTAACGTGTTGGCATCAACACTCATGGGAAGACCGTCTTCCATTACAACGCGGGGTACTAGTCCTGCTTCTACTATCTTGGTCTTGGCCTCCAAGATATTCATTTCAACTACTCCAGGGTACCTAGTGTTAGCTGGCACAGCCTGGATAGAGATGGGTCGAGCTTCACATCGCGTATAGAAGTCGTTGATCTTTGGATCATCAAGAATACATTTCAGTAACTCTTGACCATTTTCATCCTTCAACGGAAAGTACCAACGAACGAACGGCGGCACCGTATCAGTGACAAGAAGACGGGAAATGATTCCTTCACCGTTGGTCATCTCAACATTCACGAACATGGGTTTAACGCGGGCCAAGATGCACCTCCGCTAAGCCAGCTTCTCTTCGGATGAAGTTTGTTCTATCGCGGTGACTCAGATTAGAAGGATAGGTTACTCCGATCCAACCAAAGGATTCATCTCTATAGGCTTCTGTATGATCGTGTCCTGCATCAGTCGCCCAGTCTATAAACCCCTGAAAGGGGTCGTCTTCTGGCACGTCACTCGGTTGACAATCATAGGTCTCCCTAGCAAAGGATTGAACTAGATGTCGGGCACCGAGCCAAGGATCAACTGCTCTGAATGGCATGTCGCGAAGCATGGTATCTAGGAAATCATGCTGCACAGTCTGCGCTTCTTGTTCCGTAAGATAGAGAGTATTGCCGTACATGAATTCGTTACCACTAAATGCTAGTTCACGACCATCAAGTCGAAAATCATGGCAGTAGATCACATAGAATCCCCTATTCAGGGTAGGTGCTACGTCAGGGAGTATCATTGTAAGATCTCGCCCCTACAATGTATGGCGAGCTTGTGCATGGGATCTAAGTATCGCTTGGGAATGAAATGCTTCTCTGTCACCGTAATGTATCTGTACAGAAAAGTCTTACAGTCAAAAGGACTACCAAAACCTCTGATATAGAGGATACGAATAGCGGCTCGAAGTTTTGTTACATCATCACAACAGTCGGGTAAAAGAACTCGACCATCTGTAAGTCCAATCCAATCGCTGTGTTCGATGGGGCTTCCGTGTGGGGCTGTGACTCTGATGTTTGTGACTGTGAACAAAACTCGAATTCCCTATATCGTTTTGGGCCTTTATAATTTTTCCCCATTTTACCCTAAGGGGGTATTTTTAAGATCGGCGCCTCCGCCTCCGCCTATCTTGGAATGTATCCTTGACTATCATCCAAAGACCGAGAGGCCACGCAATAAGCCACCCTGGTTCACCCGCTATGCTGCCGAAGCAGAAGCCAATGAAGAAGTAGCCAAATACGATGCTAAAAATCCATTTCATGATTTCTCCTTGCAGGAGTGGAGGGACTCGAACCCCCGACACCTCGTTTTGGAGACGAGTGCTCTTCCAGCTGAGCTACACTCCTTCGTTTTAGAGCCACCAACTCAAATTCCAGTGGGTTACACGATGGCTAATACCTGTGAAGGTCAACTCGGCTGATACGAGTTCGGCCATAGCCACAGAACGGTTCTTGCCAGCAAGACAGCCGAATGCAACGTTTTCTCCATCTCGCACCGCTAAAATAGCACTGTGAAACAGTTCAGAAGCTGGACCACCCATTTCTCCGTAGACATAGGACTGAACTGCTCGGTCTGTGCCATTTGCCCCAATTCCCTTTCCCTCGGGATCGGGGAGAACGCGACAATCGATGACCGTGTATCCGTCGAACTGCTCGTTCTGTCCAAAGAGATATGAGAAAGATGCTATCTCGATCATTCCCTAAACCAGCTTTCTCTTATGCCATAGACCATAAATCCGTTTAATTCCATTTCTAGATTAAACTCATCTATGCCCTTTTTGACATATTCTCCCGAATACCGATTTTCGAGTTTTTGGCCTTTTTGGAGATGACGAAATTCCCAGTCGAAGAGCAGCCAAAGAGGGTCATCCTCAGTTCCGGGAACCGGCCAATTCTTCCTGCGACTATAGAACATTTCAGGCTCGATTAACATGCCGCTTTTCAACCATGGGATCGCAACGTCGTCTTCAGTGTATTTCATCGAAGGCACCCTTTTTGGCCTTCAAAGCTTCGTATTCCTCAAAAGGCACTATTTCGTACCCTAATCCATTAACGAGCTTTTTGATATCGGCCAATTCGGGAATATCTTCCCAATCGCCAGGTTCGTGGGTTTCTCTTGCTAGAGCGAGGTCTTCATCGGTTAAGTTCAAGGTTAATCACCGGCTTATCGGGTAGACACAACATATCGTCTTTGAACAGTTGCGATCCGTCAGTATCGTATTTCACAAAGCACTCTTGACCATCTTTAAGGATCAGGAGTCTTTTGCTGTCATAGCGCTGCGCGGCATCCAAGTGATACTTGTCTTTGATGGCAAGAGTCTCTACATAGCGACTATGGGGATCTTGCCAAATGGCACTCCAAAGCACAGTGACCATAAAGCCCCAAACGATGAAGTAGACGACCCCATCGATGAAGTCAAGACCCATTATGTTGCGTCCAGCAAAGTGACTTAAGATACCCGCACACAATATGAAGAGTGCGACACCACCGATAGCGATGGGGATGAGAAGCCACAAGACGTTGGCATCTGTTTGCATTACGACTTCAGCGAGCATCAGAAAAGCTTCTCCTGGCCAAGAATTTCTTCTTTAGCCTGTCGTACCTGATCTACCAGGTCGTCCCATTCTTCAAAGGTAAAGTGCATGGTGCCGCGAAGACTGATTCCTACGTTTACGCCCTTAGTGCCCCAGTATCGAGAATAGCCACTAAGGGCCTTTTGGCCAAAGAAGCCACGCTTCCAGTGACCGTGATTATAGCCCTCACCGTCAGTTACGTGAATGATGGCACAGGATTTCTCGTTATTCGTGTGCGTTCCGTTGCCACGCATGGAGGGTACTATTGTTCCGGCGGCGTCCTTCCATGTCGAGTCTAGCTGGTAGATCCGAAGTTCCTTGAAGCCTTTTTCTTTGGGGGTTTTAGCCTTAGCCATTAGAAAAGCTTCTCCTGCGTTTCGATGTCTTCTGGACAGGCCAGGAGAATGCGCGGAAAACCTCCACGCATCTTGGGTTTGTCAAGTGGATGTAGAACCCATCCTGGCTGGACTAGAATCTCTAGAAGCTGAAGGCGTCGTTGTGAGCGGAGACGATAGCCCTCGCCATGCGCCACACCTACCTTGACGATCTCACCCTCCACTCGTGTGACGTGATCGAACACGATACCTTGTGTAGGAGGAATACCAATACTGCGGTAACGAGACCAGAACTGCTTCTGACCAGAAGTGTGTGGTGTTATGCGCCATTCGGTTGCGTTCTTGCCGGTGGCGGGTTGTCCGGGGCGAACTGGGCGCCCTGGCCAAAAATGCTCTGCTACGTAAGCTTCTTCCCAATGAATACCGGGGCGAGCATGGAGCATCTTCTGATGACGCTGTTCAGGAGTTTCTTCTGGAGGGGCAGGGGTATCTCCCTCTTTGAACTGATATTCGTGATCTCGAATCTGCCAGTAACGGAACTTCTCAGTTCGTCCAGACCAGCGTTGGTATGGACGATCCGATCCCTGGTACCGAAAGGTAGCACGTCGTAGAGTGACGACATCCCCGAACTTATAGTCAGAAACTTCCACAAGTACTCCTTAGGGTTGAGTGCCTCCCTGGCCCTCTACACCCCATAGATCGTTAGGGTCATCATACCCTCTGTTTTCTTTCAACAGATCTTTGGTAGCACGTACTTCTTCTAGTCCTGCCATTTGACGTTTGGCGCGGCGATCATACAAAACGGTGTAAACCGCCGCAGCCAAGTTTGTACAGTGTTCAGTAGGTATCATCACGAAACGATGACAATGCCTTAGAACACTAGAAGGGATAGATCCATCTTCTGGCCCAAACACATAGAGAGCATTCTCTGGATGTTCGAAAGATGGAAGTTGTTCTGAATTTTCACGAACCTCAATCGCGACAGGAGTCACCGTACCCGGTGCAAAGCAGTCAAAGAAGTAGTCGAATTGCCGGAGTTCTACGTCCTGGTAGCCTTTCATCCGCTCTTCTCGGGGGAGTCTCGAACCCTTCTTGGATTCCATGCTCACCCTGTCCCCTGTATACCAAAGCTGTTGCACACCGTAGCATGAGGCTGCTCGCATTGCAGCGCCTACGTTGTGTGCGTACTTGGGATTATACAGAGCCACTGCGGGAGTAATCCCTACAGGCTTAGCGCTCTTAGATTGTTGAAAACTCGTGAAATCAGTCAATGATGGTCCAATGTCCTTGGCTAACAAGCGAATTGATCATTGCGATGCATCGTGCAGCCGCAATCTGGGGGTCACTTCGTACTGCTGCATACCAAGGATCCCAATCACCAGCGTTTGCCTTTTTAATGATGATAGACCAGCCCATGGGACTATAGGCATAGTCAACCTTAAAGGTTGGATGACGACCACCGGGAGACCAGAGACGACGAAGCAAGTAGGTTAGTTCCGTACAGGCTTCGTAATCAGTCCCCAGAGGTTTCTGAAGTGGTGCGAGAATCATGTTGGTCCTGGTATTCGCAGCAGGTGAAGCAGATTTTCCTGATGACGCTGTCGTGCTTGTAGAGGTGAGGTACCTTCTCTAGACAGCTAGGGCATGTTTTCATGGGCGAATCTCCTCACGACCCCTGAAGAAAGACTTGATGGGCTTGAACGAGAATACCATGGTATAGAACGTAATGTCCTCAAATACCTCGAAACGCCAGTCCCATGGGCGGCCAGCCTCGATATCTGCCGTAGAGTACTCATCTATGAGATCGAGATTGTAGAGGAACTCCTTATAGGCGAGTTCACTGCGAATTAGGATATACGCAGCTACGGCGATCACTAACGCAGTGAAAATGAGCAAGAAGATCATGTCAGTTGACTTTCTCTCAGGCCGTAGGCAAGCATGCCGAAGCGGGTATCGTTATCGATGTAGTCGGTACCTTTGACTTTCGCCGCACCATCAATGCAGTACACGGTTGTTCCATCAGGTAGAGCTTGAAACTCTGCCTCAGTGAGTAGCCATAGCTTATCACTGTCGCTACTCGACCAGGCGTTGTCGTTTCTCTTGCTTGTTGGCGTAAGCATGGTTCTCCTTTGGTGAGGGCGGCGGGACTCGAACCCGCACTCCTTGCGGAAGGAGGGCTTAAGCCTCCCGGGTCTGCCAATTCCCCCACGCCCCCATAGCTAGCTGTCGTCTTCGACAGGCTCCTGATTGATTGGGGAGTACTTGTTGTGGTCCTTGTAGACATGCTTCGACAACACTGTGCCAGGAGCATAGCGGACAAGGGCCTTGGCGTCAGCTCGCTGAGCTTGACGGATTTCTGTTCGTACGTTAGCCATAGAGGACGCTTCGAATTTCTTGGATGTTCTGCTTGCGAATGAACTCGCCATCTCGCCAAACGGTCTTGAGTTCCGACATGGCTTCTTGCTCTGGAGTGGCCTCATCAACGAGGGTGAGTTCTCCATCCTGAGTGCGGAGGACGGCAAGCCGACCACGAGCGCTCTTCTTGAGGCCATTGTCAGTCACCGGATCCTTGAAGATGGGACGCTCTTCACCAGCAACCTTGACCCAGGTCGCCTTCATGGCAAAGCCGAAGGTGTCACGAGTCACGTACTGGTATGTGTAGCTGCCGATACCGAAGACCATGTTGCCCGAGGCAAAGCCCTTACGGTAGAGGTTGGTGAGGATAGCGTCTGCACGCTCATAGGTGATCGAGTCACCATAGATACAGCCGATGTGGCTGTCGAGCAACTTGTGGCCAGTCTCGGTGACAGTACCACCGAAGGTCTCCCACAGAAGCTCAATAGCACCCTTATGTGCGGGGCTGCCTTCTGGCTCCGAGGGGTCACCACAGATGATGAGCACTGGGTCGCCCGAGTCAGGACGAATCACGAGCTTGGAACCTTCGGGGCGTGCCATGATCTCCTCACGCCACTTGGGGAGGATCTCAGTCAGAACGTCCCAGAAGTTCCAGGTATCCGACACAACCGAGACAATGCCCGTGGGGTAGAGATCCAAGAGACGCTCAAAGGTCTGAGCCTCGTTGTCCTCGCCGCCAGCACACATCACACTATGTTCCGTGGCTGCCACCGAGCCGCCGATGAGATATCCGTCTGCCAGATTTTCCCCATAGTGGTCTTCAACCAGTTCAACTGCAGGGATAGTATCCGTACCCGTAAAGGAGAGGAGATGTCCAAGCCCACTGAGGGATGCGGATTCAAGTCCAGCCATTCCTCGCATCGAGAAATCGTGTCCCTGCCAATCAACGAACTCAGCGGGGCTTCCAGTAGCAGCTGCCGCACGATCAAGGAGATCCCGCATTCGCCAGGCTGTTGTAGCCGATGTACAGGGCATCCACATAACGTTGGAGAGGATGGTTTCGAAGTAATTGACGAGCCAGGCGAAGTCATCGTGCGTGTTCTCGACGGTGAACATGGGAACCCTAAGAGGAACGAGCGTACCCTCTGGAAGGGCCCTGAATTCAAGAGGAATGTAGCCAAGATCGTGCAGAGCGCGGATATGATCGGTACCAATGCTGTTAGGGCCCAAGTATCCGTTAACACGACGCTCATACCGCTCACACACCTCGTCTACGTTCTTGGAGAAGAAGTTCTCCTGGAAGTCGTCCATCAGGTACTTCTGAAGGTAGTACTGCAGGCCAAGAGCCACAACGTGGGTCTGGCTGGGGATGCGCGAGCCGCGAGCCGTCCAGTTCGAGTAGACCCGAGTGGTGTCATCGGGGTACTGCCTGCGGTGATCGAGCTTATAGCCATCGATGGCGAGAATGGGATTCGACATTTTAGAGTCCTTGAAGGATTTGAAGGGACAGATCAAAGACGGTAACGTCAGTCTGTCCATTGAGAACGGAGTCGCTAGTGAGAATCTGGTCGTAGTTTTTCTTGAGTTCCGCGGTACCCTTGGAGAAGATACCGTGAGTAACCCACAGGTCTGGCTTTGAGAACCCGTGTTTGGTGAGTTCTTCTGCTAGGCCGTTGAAGGTCCACCCACCATCACAGAGGTCATCAACAACGAGTACCCGAGATTCGCTTGAATCCGGATAGTCATGCTTCTGAAGTGAGAAGCCACTGAGTGCACCAGTTTCTACATCACGCTTCTTCGAAGCGGTTAGGACTGGGATGCCCAGTACATCAGCCATGAGTTGTGCGCGCTTGCCAGCGCCAGCATCGGGAGCAACGACGTAACCGTAGCGCTTGGACTGAGTCAGTGTAGCAACAAGGTCCAGTGACTGACTGGGCATGCGTGTGACGCAGCGGTTGATGAGTGCTGGTGTGACCTCAGAGTGAGGATCGAGCACATGAACCTGGGGAAAGTTGCGATCGTTGATCATGCGTGCGATCGACTTGATCGTGAACAGATAATCGCCTTTTGGATTCAGGCGATCCTGACGTGCACCAGGAACGCATGGAAGAACGAAGAATGGTGGATCCATGCCACGCTCAACATAAGCGTCAACCCAAAACATCGCCGCCATGAAGGAGGTCATAGATTTGGGACGCACCAACATGGCGATTATTTCTTCTTCATATCCCCCATCAACTTCATCACGCCCCCACGTGATGATGGGCTCTCCACCCGGATAGGTGTTGATCTCACGTTCGAGAATGTCACCGTCTGCCCCAAATGTTACGATTTCGCTCATGATGCTCCTATGCAAGTCGACCTATTAACCGGATTACTCTAGGGTCGGTTACCCCTAGTGCTCCGAAGATTGCTATCGTATGGGACTGAAGATGTTCTGAAAGTGCCGTTCTGCAGACTTCGCCGCAATAAGTACAAACATACTCATAAGCGTTAGGATCACGTTCAGAGTAGTTTACATCAAATCTGACACCACCTTGACCAGAAACCCAGATGATGTACTCTTCTAGATTTGGCCAAATTGTATGGGTTGGCTGCAGAATCATCTTGAAGTCTGGTTTTTTAGGCGATTAGCATTCTCTATAGAGATTCCAGCATCTACCAGGTGCCTTATCGTGTGATTCTTACAGATTTGGCCTCCTCGTAAACGAGTTTCGCCGCATAAGTTACACGTAAAATACGAAGGACCATTTGACTGGTATCTACGGTTGCGCTCGTCTGTAAACCAACCTAAGACGCGATTTAGCTCTTGACGAGGTCGTACTTGGGCGGGTTGCAGGATCATCTTACTCGTATTCGGTTGTGTCACCCTTACGAAGGAGGTACTGTTCTGAGATGAGTTTGGCTATCTTGCGGCCACCCGTCACCTCAGAAACACCCTCCTGAACGGGACGAATCACAAGGCCCTCACGGATGTTGGTTTCCTTACCAGAAACCTGCTCTTTCACCTCTGCTAGTGCACAAGCTTCCTTGAAGTCCCATGGGCCACGATACACAGTAGGCACAGTGGGGATCTGGAATTGGCCAAGCAAGAATGGAAGCTGCACGGTGCTGACGAAGCCCCTTTCTGCGCCAAGACTCAAATAGCAGTCAAAGGCAGCATAACCGGGACCATCACTTGGGGCGATACCGTACTGCAGGTCCTGCACTCCAGCGCCATAGACCTCACCAAAGAGACCAATGGCGCCTATGTTGACACCTTGGTGTTTGGCGTCCTCTACCATCGTGTAGATGGCGTCCTGAAGATTGTACTTCTTAACAGCACGCCAGTAGAGGTTGGTCTCGGATTCCTTAAGAGCAAGGTTGCGTCCACCGAGACCCTTGGAGGAGACAAAGAACTTGTTGGTCTCCACATCATAGGTGATCAGGCAGCAGGTGCCATGAATCTTCTCAGTGAGGACGACTTCTTCACCCTCCTCAAAGATATCTGGATATCTTTTGATGTTTTCTATGTCAGGCCAGCGGATCAACCGACCCGCTGACTCAACTTCGCCTGCCATCTGCGTGGGTACTGGCGGCTCCCACTTCACAATACCCAGATGTGCGGCATAATCAACATCCTTGTTGGTTTCAACAGAGTCGTTATCCCAAAGAATGCTAGAGGGGCGGCAGACGATGCCTTGAGAGATTTCGCCGCGAAGACGTACAGCCTTTACGCGGTTCTTCGCTGGCCCAGAGAGCTTGCCTTCCAGGCCGAGTTCAGTGATGAGAGCATCCAGGAGCACAGCGGCTTCAGGAACGTAGAGCGCATAGTCGCCAGTGGAATAGCGGCCGCGCTCAACAACAGCACGTAGGTCGCCAACCTTCGCAAGTTCGAGACGATCTGCGTTCGGGTGGGGAAGTACTTCAATTCGTTCTATCTTTACTGCAAAGCTGCTCATGAATGTGTCCCTTTTAAAATGGACGAGGAGGGGCTATTGCCATCCCCTCCCCGTCCGAGCCTATTAGTGACGTAGTAGGTTTGTCGTCTCTAAGATCCCGTTAACGACATTTAATGCTGGATTTTAGTTCTGAGTATGGATGCTCTGACCGACTGAGCTACTCGTAGTGGTTGTAGACCTTAGACGACGTTTTCTATCAGCTACCCGATAACACGTACGACAGTGTCTGTAGCCGTGTGTATCGAGATAGGTGTTGTCTAAGGAAAACTCATGTCCGCGAGAACAGTGGCTTGTTGCCTTTTCGCGGGAGGTTTTTAAGTCATGACAGATCTTACAGAGAACTTGACACTTGGCCAGCTCCTTAAGACGAGCCGATTCTGTCCTACTCCATATTGCGTTAGGATTCATAGACTTTGTTGATGGATCAATGTGATCCACTTCCAAGTCTATATCAGAACCACAAGAACAGGGGCCATTTTCGTCAATCCATTCACGACGACGAGATTGAATCCAGTTCTTTTGGTATGCTCTTTGTTTATCTTTATCAGAATAAGCCATAAGATCATGCTATATTCTGATCTAAGACCTGTCAAGTCTTAGCCTACGAGGCGGGGTTCGAACCCGCGACCTCCATATGATGTATCCAACAGTTCGATTTAACAGGGGCGACGGAATTCATTCTAGAGCGAGAATCTCTGTTTGATGTCTGGTGACTTTCAGCCAATCAGCATATAGCTGACCGCGTTTGCCAATTTCGCCACCGGGGCGCGTGGTGTCCCGGGAGGGATTCGAACCCCCAACGGCTTCTGGTCTGTCGACTTAATCAGTCTGAGATTTAGCTTTAGCTTGTAAACTCGGCGCTCTTAGCCGAGATCGTTGACCGGCGAGAAGACGTAGCGGAGGAGGGTGTTACCGACCTCAACTTCGTTTGCCGGAAGACTGTTCGCTGCCTCACGAGCGAGCTTGACTGCATCGCGAAGGCGCTCGACACGATTGGTCATGTCTGCGATGGTACGGGCCGGAAGTGCGCCCGAGAACTTGATGGTGTTCCACGTGCCGATGTTGTGGTCCTCGTGGAAGACCTGGACCTGTGCTGGGTGATGCTCATCAGCCTCAGCAAGCACGTGGTTGATCGGAACCTTCTTGGTCTTGAAGGACTGAGAAGGAGAGGTCACGTAGCTGTTGACGTTGTCGTCCCAGCTCCAGACCTGTGAGGGGTCCAATGCTGGGATCTTGCCGATGAAGGTGTGAAGATCCGTGAGCTGCTTCTCCAAGAAAAGGAGATAGGTCACGGGAACGTTGCGCAGCAGCGGCTCATCCAGGCCGTCCACGATGATGTCGGCAGAGGCTGAGGTATTGCTCCAGTCCTTGGCAGCGGTGATGTCGAAGAAGTCTTCCAACTTCTCACTCACTGCGCCGATGAGGTCCTGAGCATTGACCTGCACCTGGTTACGCTCAGGAGGCAGCTGATCGCCATCCTCCTGAAGAGGTGTGTAGGAGCGCGCCTGTCCGTTGAACAGGTCGGGCTTCTGAACGAGCTTGTAAGCCTCGTCCAGGGCCTTGTTGGCCGCTGACTTCTTGCCCTTTTCCAGGGCAATGATTTGGTTAACTTGAGGCATTTTGCATCCTGACTTAGACGGTTATGACGGGCATAACGCGATTGTAGATGGACATTTCTAGGTTTACTCGCTCCATAGCAAGGTCATTGACGACCTTGGCTCGATCTGTCATGAGAACGAAACCCTGACGGATGAAGCGATTGAGTGTTTCGCGGCGCCAGTCAACGAACGCATGATCTCCCTGATCCTGCCACTCCTGCTTCATGAGATGCAGACGACGAGCATGATCTTCATCAGACCAGCCGTACCACTCATAGAGGGAGTCGTTATAGACAGCATACTCCTGAGGGTACTCAGCCTGAGATGAGCGCGGCGACGTAATGAAACGCACAACCTTACGACGGAAGACCTCATCTCCCATGCCAAGACCAACCATACACTCACCAGCGAGCCGTGCAGACTCAAGGGTGTTTGTGAAGGTGTCTTTGGCGGGATTGAACACACTATGGCTGAACCACACAGCCAGCTCAAGGGCTTCAGTGTCGCTGATAGACGGGGTGGAGTCCCAAGAATACTCATCAATACGCCACAGAGTATCCACAACCCAGCCGTAATCATGAGCAACTCGGTGGTTCTCGTCGTGGTAGATGCTGTAGAGGGCTCGATACCACTTTTGGTTCATGACATCTTCAGGATCGATCTTGAATCGACCAGTGAGATTGAACCATACTTGTTCAAAGAGAGGAGAGGTTTGTGACATCGTTACTCGTATCTTGGTATGAGCTGGCTAAGGAAGTCGCGCTCTTGCGTGAAGACTGGAGGTGCGTACGTAGTCCACTGGGTGGCAATCCCACCGCCGTGTTCTGGTGCAAGCATGTACTCGGTCTTGAGTGAGACTCGACCACGCTTGAACCCGTCAGAGTAGTCGTTCCAGTTGACCTGGTGCTCACTCCAGAGTTTCTCCTGGATCTCGCTAGTAGAGACGCCGTGGAGTTCTCTTTGAGAGAAGTAGGTCTGGCCCACCATCTGAATGCTGTTACGGGTGGCGTCCTGCTGTCTCCAGATGAAGTAGTTTTCTACTTCGGTGGGGTCTGGAATTTGCCACACCCGAGCATCAAACGTTGGGAAGCCACCTCCCAGATGACATTCGGGATAGAACCCCAGAAACTCTCCTGTTGCTATCGCTGAAGCGGTAGAGCAAAGCTTCTGAAGGACTCCACCAAACATCGGTTCGGTGTGAATGTCATCAAAATCAGTAAGAAGTATTGAAACTTCATCAGATTGCTGGAAAGTGAACCTAGCTCCAGAAAACTCTTTGGCTAGAGCAATTCCCACCTGGTCGATTGCTTTGCTTATACGAGCGTCAAATGGGCGCTCCATCCCCCTCGTAAAGGTATGAAAAGCGCGGCCATCAACACGAATGAGTGTGTACGTGCGGCGAGGTAGATAATGACGGGTGACGAATTCGTATCGCTTCATTCTTTCGCCAAGAGGATCATTGCGATCAGAGAGATCACTCATGATGGCTTCTGGCTATCACAGACTGTCAACTCTGCTTTGGCCGGATCGGTACAGCGATCAATCTTGAACATGTTGTACGCCAGGATAGAACCAACAACCCCAACACAAAACAAGAAGAATAAGATGATCGCAACCATACCGACCTTGTAATCATCGCTCATTCTCGACCACCCATTTCCCCTCTTCGTCTTTGACTTCAGTACGGATGTTTCGTGAATCCATGCTGGCTTCAACATCTGCCTCTATCTTTGCAGCGAGTCCTGACGCTTTCATGCCTTCGAGTTTCAACCAAGTCTGAAACTCCTTGGTTTGAGTCATCCTGATGAAGGCGTTGCGTGTGTTGACTGGTTGATCACGGCTATCACGTGCTTCACCCACTGCTCCCGAAGGGCGATGGGTAACTCGGGACCCCGAATTAACCTTGTTTTGCCCCTGCCCACCTTTACCTCCTGCTCTAAAGTGGACTATGTCCAAATCCTTCTTGGTCACGGAGAAGAGGGGTTTCCTATCAGTCATCTTTCAGGTGACCACGCACGTAAAGAGGTAACCCGCCTTCTCGGTTAGTTTTCACGTTGACAAGGGGTTTCCTGCAGTGGTAGCACTTCTCGGCCCAAAGATTACGTGCATTATCGCCACGGACAGAGCGAAATGGTGTTCCACCACAGCTTGTGAGAATCAGGACGTCCTGATCAAAGGCTGGACAAGGCCAGTCGGCGTTGCACTTGTGGCACTTGCGACCAGCAGTGGTGTGGTGAGCGTCTGGACAGCTACTGCTACCGCGCATTACGCACCCTGAAGTCTTCTTAGCCTCTTCTACTTGAGCGCGACGTTTGGCTACACCTGAGGACTGACAAGGCCAGTCCGTTTGGCACTTATGACAAGATCGCCCGGCCAAGGTGTGGTGCGTGTCCTGGATTTCGGAACTGCAGCAGTATGTCACACAGAAGGGGCTAACTATGGGGCCAACTATGGGGCCAGCACACGGCCATTCTTGTTTGCAGCAGTGGCATCTCTGTCCCAGAGTGGTATGGTGGACAGATCCATCCTGCGTACATGAGCCGAGACACTTAGTCATCTCAAAAGTCTCCATTGGCTACCTGGAGACACTTCAGTCCCATGGCTCGCCATTGATCAACTACCTGGTTGCGGTCATCAAGGACGAACCGCACGTTGAAGCGATCCTTGATGTGGGTTTCGTAGAGTTCCTTCTTGACGATGTAGTCGTGGCGCTTGTCGTCATCAGCGCGCATGATCAGCATCTCGAAAGGAATTTCATATCGTTTCAACCACTCTGATGTGTCTTCATAACACAGAGCATCGCGGCCTGAAACAATAATGATGTGATGACTCTGAGCCATCGTCTGCACCAGGAGTTGAACGATCGGATCTATGGCATCAGTAGACACCCTAGAGTAGTCGTAGTAGCTGCGGCTGGTGACGTGCGCCAACGTACCATCGATGTCAACGATGATAGCATACGGCAGGTCAGGGTTGAATTCGTACTGTACAGGCTCATCGAATGTCACCTGGCAGTCAACATCTTTCCAACCCCGCCACTGCTTGGCCATCTTATGGATGACCGCCGCACCAACAGGATTCTCCCGCTTACTATCGCGCCGAATGCACTCTTCGGGAGTCACGTCTGTGAAATCCTTGACCTCTACCTTGACCATGGGGCCAGCCAACTTGCGTATGGCTATCTCATGAATCGGATTGAGGTTGGTGTTGTCCACAATGATGTGGTAATTGCCGCGAATTGCTGCAGCAATGATCTTCGCCTGGCATTGCAGGACGAAAGCTTCGTTGGACGACATGTACTCTTGACCAGCATCGATCAGCGCACGAAGATCGTCTTTGTTGACACGCTTGACACGCCCCTTCCCCTTGAGGACCTGCTCCTTGGCCCAGGTGCTCTTACCTGAGCCGGGAAGTCCCTTGGTTATGATCACTTTCGGTGCCATTAGCTCCACTTCACCCTTCTCCGGGATGAGCCCCGATAGAAATCATCCAGATCTTTTTTGCGCATCTTGAGACTGCAGTACAGAGAGTAACCGTTCCAACCTGTGAGGGCTACGAAGATGGGGACTGTACCCCAGTCTCCGTGTGTCGCAAGCCAAATCGTGTAACCTATACACCAAGTGACAAGCACGATCTCAAGGATACAGATGCCTAGGGCAAAAGGGTTGAGATACAGGATCCTATCTGAGTACTTACCCTTCATGACTCCCTTTCTAGCTGGTGACTACCTCATCATCAGCGAACGGTACAGAAAATGCTGGTTGGATGGATCGCCAAATCCCTGGATTGATGTTCTTGCCATCTTTCAGGGCGAATATCTCATTAGGCCACCGAGTCTGCCTGACAATACCGGCATAGACTTGGCGATAAGTGGGATTCGCGGGATCTAAGGCCCCCCACTTAGCTGCCATCTCAGCCTCCACACTTTCAAAGGCCTCAAAGATCGAAGATTTCATAAAGACGAACTCCTCTCGAAGACCCTTGATTTGGGCGTTCGCCCATTCAAGAGTGGAGTCGTCTAGGTCGTCCAAGATCTCACTTAAGTCATGTCCATCTCGAAGAGCTTCCCAAATGCTCTTGGTGGAGATGTTGGTTCGTATCTTATGCAACCTAACGTATTCCTCGTGCTTGATCTTTACTCGGGTGTAGGAGCCTTTGGGCCAGTCGAAACGAAAGACAAAGCCCTCTTCCGAACCATCGTTCTTGCCAAAATGCTGAAGGTATTCGCGGGGCTTGATTCGCTCCCCGTCTTCTGTGTGGCTTGGATAGGTCTCTACAATAGGACCAGTCCAACCAAAGACATCGCGGACCTTCTTAGCACCATCTTCATGGTAGATGTCTAGTTCACTACCATCAGGGGTGTAGATGACTGCGAGCAGGACCAGATCGGTCATGCCACCATAGTTCACTACAATACGGTTCCCTGGATAGATGATCTCAAACAGGAACGTGTAGTAGTGACTAGGATGAAAGTCGGGATATCTACGACGAAGTATCTCGGTTCCGTTGATAGCTTGATCAGACTCAAAACTGCCACGAGTAGACAGGTATGGCCTACCGTCTTGGACGTAGCAGATTCCAAGAGATCCATCCATCTTAGCCATAGCCATGTATGGCTTAGAGAAAGTGACATCACCACGCTGCATCTCCCCTAGGTTGAAGAACTTGGGGAAGGGACGCGCGATTACCTGACCAGTCTCACGGTGGAGGATTAGTCCACGACTGTTCAGCGTGGCTGGATTCCAAATACGGTTGATACTAGCCTTCACACCGTAGTTGTAGATAGCAAGCGGGAAGTCAGGATGAGGCCGCACATTAATGTACTCCGCATCCACCATCCGCTTAAGCAGATCTGGATCCATTATGTCACTGTAATGTATCACTACCAACCACCGGATACCTTTTTACGTCGAGATCGATCAATAACTGCTTGCTGGGCGTATGAACGAGGATGATCCTCGATGTATTTCGATATAATTAGTGATGCCTCACCCTTACTGAGATCAGCGGTGATGGGCACACCAATACGTCGAAGGTATTTCAACTGCTTCTCTGTGGGACCGTCGCGGCGCCAGGCTGCGTCGATCTTCAGCATCTTTACTTCTGCTGGGTAGGTTCGCTCAACGTACTTGTCAGCATAGGCGAAGGTCTCTCGGATATCTGCTGACTTAAAGAGGGTGGAGCGGATTCCTTTGCATTCAAGTATGAGGTCATAGCCCCCGAGTAAAGATCCGATGATGTGCATGCGGACGGTGGGGGCCACCCCAATACTGAACTGTCCATCTGAGACTTCTGTCCAGATAAAGTTGGAGTGTTCGAGGACGGTGGCGCTGGGTCTCGGTGGTCGGAAGATATCGATGAGCTTGTACTCTGCGTCGATGTCCTCAAAGGATCGGACTCGGCTGGTTGCTTCGGGTGATTTCTGCAGAAGCTCAGATACAGCATCAAAGGCATCAGTAAGTTCACGGCCATCAAGGTCAAAATCGCTAGGTAGACCGAGGAGTGATGGAAGCCCAATTGGTTTCTTGCCCTTCGTTACGTCAGCCATGTCAATGACGAGGCAGTTGGACTTACCGTCAAAGAGTCGTGTACCACGCCCCACAATCTGAGTGTACAGACCATTTGATCGTGTAGGTCTTGCGAGGATAATGCAGGAGACAGATGGTTCGTCAAATCCCTCGGTAAGCACACCGACGTTAACAAGTATCTGGCATTCACCAGATCGAATTCGTCGGTAAAGACGATGCCGAACTGTACTGTCAGTCTCGCCCAGAATACAGTCAACACTAACTGATGGTTCATGCTTCTTGAACGTCGCAACGATATCTTTGGCATGTTGGATACCCGCGGCGAAGACGAGTGTCGGGCGACCTGCTGCAAGATCATTGTAGGCCTTTACTATGAGCGCGTTGCGTTCAGGAGTGTCGATTGCTTGGGTAAGCTCAGACTCAACGTAATCCCCTGCACGACTCCCAACGGAGCTAATATCGGTGCCAGTGTCAACACGGTAGCCGACCAGTGGAGAAAGCCATCCACCTTGGATCATCTCCAGGATTGATTTGTAATAGACGACCTCAGAGAAGACGTCTTGTAGGTTGACATTATCGCCGCGCTGTGGTGTAGCAGTTACACCAAGCAGCAGATCGCAATCGAAGTAATCCACAGCCCGAACATAGCTTTGAGCAGCGGCATGATGAGC